>Ga0100378_1006835_pt1 | contig 10254 bp, 11 predicted proteins | sample CryGeymeta201502_FD_81535 | JGI IMG/M metagenome (GOLD analysis project Ga0100378, IMG submission 81535) | Groundwater microbial communities from Crystal Geyser aquifers in Utah, USA - Crystal Geyser metaG 2015-02 | ecosystem: Environmental > Aquatic > Deep subsurface > Groundwater | place: USA...
CAGATATAAGATTCTGAAATCAAATATTAAATATGAGGTTCTCACCATTTGTGCTCCTTTACAGTCTCAGCATTGATTATGAACTCGTGAAGAAGCAGCTCTCGGATGTTGGGACGCTCAACAGCTCTCTTGGCCAAACAGATCTCTATAAAGTTTTTAGGACTCTAGGTGAGTTTTACCTTGCCTGAATAATCAATGGGATCATTGACAATGTTGATCAGCTCATCTTTGTTAGTCACCTTGAAAGGATTAGTCTTGTAAAACATTTCGTAAAGACTGATACCTATGGCCCAAATGTCAACACTTTCATCGTACTCATCGCCCATCAGGATTTAAGGACAAAGGTAGACAGGTGTTCCGCAGAAGGTACTTCTTAGATTAGCATCCCTGTAGACACTCCAGCCAAAATCGCATAATTTCACAACCCCCTAAATATTAAAATTGTATACCTCATGAAGAAGAATGTTCTCCGGCTTCAAATCACGGTGAATAATTTTATGAGAATGAAGAGAAAACACAGCCTAACATATCTGCCTCATATAGTTGGCTGCTTCAGGTTCAGGGATTGGGTTGACTGATTTTTTTATGAACTCGCTTAGATGACCATCGAGGGCACACTCCTCAACTATGTAGCAGTGTAGAAGATCGTCAAAGAAGTGGTAGACCTTTACTATGTTGGGATGATTCAAAAACAGCTGAATCTTCAGTTCCCTGATTAATTGTTACAACATTCCGTTTTACTTGATCTCTCGCTTAGACATTATCTTTATTGCACAGAACATTCTCGACACTTTATCAATCGCCAAAACGACCCGACCAAAAGCTCCTTTTCCAAGCTCCTTGATTATTTTAAAATCGTTGATGCAAGTTTTATGCTACTCTCCACATTCGATGAGATTTAAACTTTGACGGTGCATCTTTTGACCAGACAAGAAAGAAGGAACGCCCTTCTTGGGAGTCTAAAAGTAATCTGAATGCTTTCTTAAATTTTTGAAGGTGGGGCTCATGAGAGTTGGACTAGCATTGGCCTCGTTAGAATATTGATCAGAGTTTGTTTTGTCTGCGAACTTGAAATTAGAGTTCTCTGACCATCCTTGTCCTTTTTTTCTTGCTAGCAGTTTTTATTTTGCTGTTGGTGTAAATAGCCCGGACTGTTGATCTGAATTCTTCCTGCCTGCCTTTTTCAAAAAGCTTGGAAGGTCAATATTGCAGCTTCCTTTTCGTTGTCTCAAGTGGAGCTCAGTCTGATTTTTGTGAAGCTGTTTTGCTTCAAGATTTTTGTGTCGCAATTCCTCAACATCTTTCTCAGGCTCCTCAATTTCCTCAATTACCAAATTCTCAGAATTTTTTCTCAAAGCAGGTCTGATGTTGACAGGTCTCATATTCAAAATGCCTGGCTCATAATTTCCTCTGTTGTTTCTTGGAGATACCTGCACATTCAAGAAGGTTTAATTGATAACTGAATTTGAGTGAAACATTTTCTGAGTAGGTGCATACTTTTTGTTAGCTTTGATGGGTGGGCTACTAGGAGTGGGTTATTCGATATGGCTGTGAGGCCTTTTTGGCAATTATGGGGAATCAAGTTAATCTGATGATGGAGGGTCTTTGTTATTTGTCTTATTGATTTGGCTAGTGATGATCTACATGTTTAGTTTAAGTTGGGGAACATTGGAAAAAGTCATGTTGTTCATTTTCTACTTTGTGAATTTTTATTGTGCTAAACGGAAAGAATATAAATTAAAGGTGTTTTATTAATTTAATGCTTTCCACCATAAGATAACTTTCAAATATAGTTAGTTCAACTCACTTTTTTTGTGATAAATACCAACATACAGGAATGGACAGGCTTGCTGTGATGGTTTTTCCTGTCTAGATATTCTTTGGAGTATAACCATTTGAAAGAGGATAATCAACATGCATTTTTGGATGTTAGAAAAAGGGAGATACAGGGGGGCAAAGACAATGGCTTTGTTCAGATGGATGCCACTCAGATTGTTCAAATAAGTTGTATGGCTTTTGTCTTCGAAAATCCTTCTGCTTAAAAATTATATTTTGCATTCATGGGCTAACGCAAATTGTGGAACAAAGAGGTATGTAGGACCCTATGCAGGAAGACAACCTTCTGACTAAAATCATGGAAAAGCAAGGAAGTGACCCTTCAGTCCGAAAACTCAAATGGAACGAAATCGCCAACCTCATCAACGAACTTAGTGGAAAAAGCACTCGTAAGGGCAAGCAATGCCGGGAGAGGTAAAGCTCTATTCTAAAGTAGATGGTTCAATCAGCTTCATCCCAACATCAACAAGGAGCAGGTGTGGCTTCCGGAGGAGTAGCAAAGGCTATTTGAGTTGCAAGGACAATATGGTAACCACTGGTCCAAAATAGCCAAGGGTTTGCCGGGGAGAAGTGACAACAACATAAAAAATTATTTCTACAGTTGCTTGAGGAAGGCCTTGAGGAAAGTCAATAGTTACCTCTATAATAATAAAAGAGTCCCCTAATATAAGAATATTAAACCGTTTCAGAAGAACACGCTCAGCAAAATATTAACTGTTGCCGAAAAAAACGCAGAGAGCAAGCTCCTCATTGCTAAAGAAGAGGCACCCCTCCTAGCAAAGCGTATCCATTTTATAATTTCAGATATCAAAAATTTGCTAATTAAAGCCCAAGTCAAGAACTCCTAGCTGGAAGAAGAGCACTCAGACTAAACCATGCCCGAAATTATCTCCAGCATTCAGTAGTTCAACAGAATTTGCAAGAGAAAGAAGAAGAAAAGATCTTTTTCTGAAAAGAGAGAATAGGAACTCATTAGCGAGGAAAGTGATGAGGTAGAAATGCTATCAGAAAGAGTTGAAGAGGATTGTTACCATTCAGAAAGGATTCAATGCATTGAACCTGCTAATCTGGCCTCAGAACTTGAGAAACAGTTTCCTCTTATGATAAAATAATAAGGCAACGAAGGAAGTTAGACCATAAAATGTCAAGAACCCAAACTAAGTCCTATATATTCTGGAAGCTCATCTCTGGCTAAGTCTATGTAAGTGAAGAAAGGAGTCATCATTCCTCTTGTCCGCAGTAACTCCATGGGCCATTCACAAGGTCAGATCAATGAAGCATAAAAAATAATAGGAACGACAATTCCGACTGCATCTGACGTGGAAAATTTATAGCAATCTCAATAGTTCAGACAGCGTTCTTTTGTGCCTTGTACACCTCTTGTTCCTTTCAGCTATTATCAACAACCAAGTTTGGTCGAAAACGGTTTCACCAAAGACTAAAGTTATAGCCCCGATCAAAAGGCTCGTTTGTCAAGGAGTCCTCATGGAGCTCCATTCTTTGCCAGAAGCCTTGAAATGTTCTCCCTTGCAAGCTTGGCCACCATCTTTGGTAAGACATAAAATCCCAAAGGCTAACAAAAAAGATGATAAATGTTGTTATTTAATTCAGTTGTCATAATACAATACTTGTTAGAATTTACTTAATCATCATTGCTGGAAGTAGGCCTTCACATCCTCGATTTTTTCCCAATGAGTGTAAACGTTTTTGTAAGCTTCAGCCAAGCCTTCAAAAGATTGGAGAATGTTAAGAAGATTCTTACAAATGTATTGACCCAGACTGTTGGTCAGATTCGATGGGTCAACTGCTGAGTGAGTGATCCTCATGGTCGATTAAATCAGAGCAAGCTCAATATAGAATGGCTTGCTGTCCTTGAAATTTCCATAGCCAAGATTGTCAATAAGTTTCAAGCAGAAAGATTTTTTGTTGTTGAGGCCTGTCTTTCCGCAAGTGAATAGCAGCAGACAAAAATAAAGATGGATAAGGTTCGGTTTTTTTGTCAGGTGGTCTTAAATATGAGCCATCCCTTCCCTGATATACTTAATGCTGAATTATCAGAAAAATACTCTTCCGTATTGCGCAAGATATGGCAGGCATTGGCCATCAGCAGAGGAATCAACTTAGCATTGTGAGTAGGACTTGAGCCTTTGGTTTCATGAGCAAAGTTATACTATTTTGAAAAACGTTCAAGCAATCCGTTAAGGTCGTTGATGACTACCCAGAAGCTGAGAACTTTGTTGTTCTTTTCGAAGTATTTTTTGAGAGCTTTGTCGAAATCCTAATCAGTAGTTTCAGGACCTTTGAGAGGGCACCAATTGTTACAAAGGACCTAACTGTTTCTGATGAGAGCACCATCCCATTATGATTTTTGAATCTTCATGTCATCTTTCATTGCATCGATGTGGCATTACAAATGAATCGGCTCGAAGTATGAAGTACTGGTGATGGCCTGAACTTTCTTGTTTTATTTCCACCATCCCTCCAAGGAAAGAATTTCAATTTTTGTTGAGTAAACATATACTCCAAGCACTTCCTTCTTGCTTCCATAGCCCTCTTTACAAGATGAGCAACTGATGACCTCAGAATTCTGGCTGAGTAAATTTTTGTAAGTTTCAAGAGCTTTTTTCTTTCTGTCAAGAACTGATTGCATTTTCTTGCTCTTTTGCTGCTGAATAGATTCCTTCTTTTTCTTTTCATTGCTGACAAAGAACTCATGAACTTGTGGACTGATCATTTTTCCTTCTTGGAAGTACTTGATGATGTCATAGCAAAGCTGAGGAATTTTCCCCATCTTGATTTTCTTTTCCTCAGAAACCTTGTAAATTGATTGGAGAATTTGCTTTTCAAAGAGTTACTCCTGGAACTGCATATCTCCCTGAATCAACCCTTTGCAAAGAGCCAAACTTGTCTAGATATTTTCAATGTTTTCCTTCACTTTTTCAGTATCTTAAATTGAAAGGCCAAATGCAATGAGCTCAACCATTTTGCCTGTGATTCCTTCTTCGCTGCATATATGTTTGAAGGACGTGTATGATTCAGAAAGTGCATTGATAAACTCAAGGAGCCAAGGAAGTTTTGATAAATACTTAATTTAGAGAATTTTGTTCACTTCGAAGAACTCATAGAGATACCTAGAGGCAGATAGGTCGTCTCTTGAACAGAAAGGAAGCATTTTTATCAACTTTTTGCTCATCTGTCTGAACCCACTTTATTCAGCTTATTTCACTTTTTCTAAGACGTACTTGACTGACTTGAGACTTTCCTCACTATCAACCTCAATATCCATATCAGCTTAGCTGGGCTTTCGACTTCCATAAACACCTGAGTTCTTTCTGATTTTGACCATTTCCAAGTTAGCCTGGTCAATAATTTTGGAACACATTTCAAGAAGGGTTTATGTTTCTTTGATTTCTTTTTTGTTGAGAGAGATTGACTTGATGGCAAGGTTGAGGATGGCATTCGAATGATCCCACTCGACAATTCTCTGGATGATGGTCTCATTCTTGAAAATTATTCCTAAAATTTTGATAACCTTTTCTTTCTTTTCCTTGATCTATACTGTGTTTGAGTCAAGAGCGGGAATGACCTCCATTAGGACGTCCAGTCCTGTCTTTCTATTGGGAAGTTTATTCAGCAAATGATAAGTAAAATTAGTACATTACTCAAGTTTTTAATCTCTTGGATGCCCGCAATTCCTCTAATTTGCCTCACCAAAAATACCTTGGATTCTATATATGACTTTAAAGAAGTCATACGTCTTGTTACCGATTTGTCTCTTGACTTATTTTTGCACAATTTTCTTGTATATGATTTACAGAGATAGATCAAGCTAATCGATGATATTTCCTTATACAATGAGATCGAAGGGCATGTCCTGCCCCATCCTTCTGATTTATTATGTGATCCACTCATGAAGAGCCCCAATGGTATCACTTTTCAAGTCATCAGACTTCACCTCTCTCACTGGGAGATAAATATACTCGACAGGTCCTCCTTTATTTTTTTCTTCTTTCTGCATTTCCTTTTCAGGTATTTCCAACCTGATAATGAAATTTGTTCTTTGAGGAGTCAGAATTTTGTAGATATGCTAAAAATACAAATCTTCCTTGGAGTTGTTGTATCCTTCGAGACAAAGCATGAGCTTTCTTTATTTTTAGACAGAGTCAAGCATTTTATTGAAGGTATCTACAGTTTCTCTGATATAGGTGTTCCACAAAGGTTTGTATTTGCATAGCTGTTTGATGAGTTCGATTGATTGTTCAAGAGGCAAATTTTAAATCATTTGTGGCAGTAGCTTAAAAAGATTGAGCTTGATGATTGGATTGGGAGCAAACACGATATTTGAAAGGATCAACTCATCGCTGATGACTGGAGGTTTGTTGTTGATGAACTTAAGATACTCAGCATCAACAATGTTGAGGTTGGAAACAGGAACACATTCCTCAGGGATTAGCACGAGATAAAGCTTAATATAGTTGTTGATGTTGTAATTCAACACTTCGCCAGCAGCAAAATCCAGCATCTTTTAGTACTCCGCATACTCAGCCTATGTCAACCTCTTGATATCTTGCAATTTATCTACCTCCAGCTTCTGGTCATTTAGAAGTTCGTAGTATTCTTCATTTAGTGTTAGCATCACAAAAAGTTCAATTTTTTAATGAAGACTAAAAAACTGATTGATCTTCTTATCAAAAATGAATTTCTTGAGTTACACCAAAAGATTATTGTTTTCTTTGTGTTGGCTCTTGATGTGCTAGATGAAGTTTGCCATTAGCTTCACAATCAACTTGCCGTTGTGGCTGTTGATCTCGATTTATTTGAAGTAGTCTATACTGGCCACTCTGTTGAAAAGTTCAGCTAGGATAGAAGAAAGCAGACCATTGATGGAGTGTACTTTATTCTTGAAGAACATCTCCTTGAAATCCACCACCAGCTCGTGAAGTTTTCCAAACTCTATTTTAAAGTTGGGATTGTTCAAAATTTCAGAGATGAAGTTGATACAGGAAGAAAGCTCAAAGAAATGACAAGAGTAGCAATCTGTCGAGTATTGACTATATTTGTCTTTTTCTTGCTTGAGCTGCACTTCGTTTAAATTTCTCAATAGTCTCAAATTCTGAATGATGTTTGTGTAGAACATTTGCATCTCAGACACAATATTGATTTTCAGATGGCTGATCTTGGATTCTGAGGCGACGCTTGAAGCAAAAGTTTACAGCTGACCCCTAAGCTAATTCATTACTCGGAACGAATCAATCAGCTCTTTATTTATTTTGGAAGGATTTCCAGCCACCACCTTCACTGAGCCTTCAATGTCGATCAGTTTTCCCACACAATTTGAGCACAGGACAGCATACTACTCATTCGAAGAACACATCAGACAAGCAATATGGGTTCTTCTGGCCTTACTGAACTCAAATGTGATTCCGATTGTGCTGGTGGTGATGTTGAAGGGAGGTAACACATCGTTGGGAGTGAATTTTCCCAGTTCGTTTCTGACTCCATGATCGTCAAGGTAATAGATAGTCATAGATTTGAAGTTGAGCTTCTTTTTGATGAAGTTGATTTGCAAGTTGTTCATTTCGTATTTCCGCTTGAGAACCCATTAAATATTGTTGATGTGGACCTTGAGCTCCTCCCTGATGTTATTAATGTTCATATGCTCAAACTCAATATCAGGTCGACCGAAGCACTTTAGACATCCGTTTGCCTCCAACAGGTAAGGCTTGAACTCTTCTCCAAAATCAATCATGTTGGCACAAAGCGAATAAAATTTATACTCTTTGTTTGATATCACCTTTGCGAATATTTGCTGAGCTTTCAGCAACACCTCATTGAATATCTGAATTTTTTCGTTGAGGAAACCCTAAGGAAACATTTCGAATATCTTCGAAATCAGAGATAGGAACTCCTCACTTGATTTCCCCATTGAATTCAGTTGCTGCATTCGTTCTATGAGAAGAGTCATTATGTTGGCTCTCTGCTCTTAGGTGCCCTTCTTGAAGAGAGAGGCCAGCAATTTAGTGGTAGTTTTACGGACGTTGGCCTGAGGGTAGTTGATGATGAATTCGTCAATGAGCTGAACTATTTTGGGAGCTGTGGAAGCTGCCCAGCCTTTCACTATCGGACCTTCAGCTATCATCAAGATATATATCAATACAATTCAAACAAAAATAAGCTCCAAGACCTTGTTTGTAAATAGTCTTACTGGTTGCTAATCAATTTCTCAGCTGACATATTTTGTCTTTAAACAGGCTATACAATAATAATGGGCTGCTTTCCAGACAAAACCCAAGGAAAAAACATAGAAAACAATCCTGAAAAGAGAAGGCTTCTTGACCATTCTCGGCTCTAAACTTCAGAATATTTTAGAGCCAATCATTTATATCCTTCTGATGTTCGAAGAAGCCTGGATGCCAAATACCCGCCAAGACCTCAATCTAAAAGAGCATTTCCAGTCTCTCGACACAGAAGGAAATCTTCAGATTACAGGAAGAAAGCCTAGATCATAGACAAAAAATAATAATAAGCACAAAAACTCCTCAAATACGTCAGAAAAAGTGAAGGACATCCTCAGTAACACAGAAAGCGAGGAAAGATCATCTAGTTGCCTTTTCGGCCACACATAATTACTCAAATAGAGACTCCTTCATAAAGCATCAAAACTTCTTTTCTAGTCAACGCAGAGCAGCATCCTTCCATATTTTTCCTCAAACCAAACATTCTACAAGAATAATAATAGACCAGAAGCTATCAATAGCCCAAGGAGCCAAGAAGACCAACCAGCCTAACAACAAGGTCCCACCTGCCCTACTGAAATAGTATATATCATATGTGCTTGCCTTATGATACCTGAGATAATTATATTACTATAATTAAGCCATGATAGGAATAGGAGAAATGTATAAAGCTAGCCACAAACTAAATGCTGTCGGCATCGAAGGATACGCAATCGAGAAGAAATACCAGCAAAAATAAAAAGTGTATACTGCCAGAAACGAGAAATAGGCAAAGTAAGAACAGAAAAGACGCTAAACAAAGAAGGGACATTTCTTGGAGGACTACGCCAAAATTCATGGAGACATCCCAGGACCAGGAGTGTACGATTATCCGACAAGTAACTGGGCTGGAGGCAGCAAAAGTACAAAATCAAAGTTACCTCATGCCAAAAAGATAACATTCATCGCATAAATATTTTAGAAAGAAAAGAAAGAAAAAAGGCCAGCCCCTGGACAGTATAAACTGGCAAAAGACGAAAACGATATCAAAAAGGAGAAAAAACGACTAGCTCTCAGAAAAATTTCTCAGACAGATCGAGTCACCTATCTGGATAACGTCCAGTATGAAGCAAGTATTACACCAGGAGTCGGAAGCTACAACACCACGATTGAAAGAGTACAAATTTACTCATTTAGCCAAAGTCAGCAATAATGCTGAAAAGACATAGAGATTCTACTTCTCGACCGGTGAGCACTCTGAAGAAAAAAGATAAGGTCCCTGGAATAGGAAGTTACAATCCAATATTCGAAGGCCGAAAATCTTTTTCGAGGAAGAAGAAAGGCTACAGTGAATGGGGGAAAGTAGAACGTTTTGGAAGATCAAAAAGCGGTAGCAATTTGGGCCCAGGATCATATTTAAGGGGCGATGAGAACAGGGCAATTGCACGGAAGAACACTAAGAGCATATATTACTGAGGCATTGTGGGTTTCCAGTGTTAGAATGATACCAGGCTTATACTCCTATTATAATTCTTATGCAGAAAACAACCATTGATAAATAAAGCAATCTCAATACGGAGGCCAAAACATCTTCTCAAGATTATAATAAGTCTCAACCCTTCGAAGACAAAAAAAATGGCATCTCCACCCATATACTGGGCAAAACTTAGCCGATCAAGGAAGAAAAAAGAGTTAAAAATTTTGTGGAGCATATCCAAAAATACTACGTCCAAAACTCTCCAGGAAACCTTAAAGTAGATCCGGCTGCTCCCAAGCTGAAAAAACTGGCAACCGAACAAAACGAAACCAACGACTAGAGCAATCGAGTCCTTTCGCAGTCGAATGACATCGACAAGCTCGGAAGCAGTGCCCTTAGATGCGGTCCCAGCAAGGGCAAAATATCCAACGAAAATAGTGTATTAATGCATTCAAATTAGAAAGTCAAGGCTTCTGAAATATCCCAAAATAACCCTTTTGCTAGCAACAAGCCCAAACCTTACCCTCAGAGCAGAGTGAAAATATTTGTGGAAAAATAAAAAAGCGGCTCTGAATCTCCTAGATCGAAGCTGAAACCTCCCACCGAGGAGAGATCAGGGAATTCCTCAAGAGATAAAATTATGCCAGAAGAATCCGGCATTAGATAAACCAATAAGTCGGAAGAGTCAGATTTCGATTTCAAGCCTCCTCCAATGATCGATGTCCA
>Ga0100378_1006836_pt1 | contig 10254 bp, 5 predicted proteins | sample CryGeymeta201502_FD_81535 | JGI IMG/M metagenome (GOLD analysis project Ga0100378, IMG submission 81535) | Groundwater microbial communities from Crystal Geyser aquifers in Utah, USA - Crystal Geyser metaG 2015-02 | ecosystem: Environmental > Aquatic > Deep subsurface > Groundwater | place: USA...
ACCATCCATCTGCGCAGCACCGGTGATCATGTTCTTAACATAATCCGCGTGTCCTGGGCAGTCTACGTGTGCGTAGTGACGGCTTGGGGATTCGTATTCTACGTGCGAGGTAGAAATCGTGATACCACGCTCACGCTCTTCTGGTGCATTGTCGATACCGTCAAATGCAACGGCAGCGCCGCCCCATACTTCTGCACAGACACGGGTCAGAGCCGCAGTCAGAGTGGTTTTACCGTGGTCAACGTGACCGATAGTACCCACGTTTACGTGGGGTTTGGAACGTTCAAACGTTTCCTTAGCCATAGAACACCTCGTTCAATATCGTAAATGATTAAGCTCTTGTAATAATTGCTTCGGCAACACTGGATGGTGCTTCCGAATACTTTTCAAATTCCATGGAATAGGTTGCCCGACCCTGAGAGGCAGAACGCAGATCGGTTGCATAACCGAACATCTCTGCCAGTGGCACACTGGCGTCAACCACCTTACCTGAAGGGGTATCATCCATTCCTGAAATCAAGCCACGACGGCGATTCAGGTCGCCCACCACATCCCCCATGTAATCTTCAGGGGTTACAACTTCCACTTTCATCATTGGCTCAAGCAGCACGGCTTTGCCTTTCTCTGAAAGTTGTTTTGTGGCTTGTGAGGCAGCAATTTTAAATGCCATCTCATTCGAGTCAACGTCATGGTATGAGCCATCGATCAGCGTTGCCTTGAGCCCCAGTAATGGGTAGCCAGCCAGAACGCCGTTCTTCATTTGCTCAGAAATACCTTTTTCAACCGCCGGGATGTATTCACGTGGAATGGCACCACCAACGACTTCGTTAACAAACTCCAGCCCTTCTTCTTCAGACGGCTCAAATCTGATAACTACATGACCATACTGGCCACGACCACCGGACTGCTTGGCGAACTTGTGGTTGATCTCTACCGTGGCAGTGATCTTCTCACGATAGGCTACCTGAGGCTTACCTACGTTCGCTTCCACGCTAAACTCACGACGCATACGGTCGACAATGATGTCCAGGTGTAGCTCACCCATACCGGAGATGATGGTCTGGCCGGTTTCTTCGTCGGTTTCAACCCGGAACGATGGATCTTCCTGAGCAAGTTTGCCCAGAGCGACGCCCATTTTTTCCTGATCAATTTTCGACTTAGGCTCAACCGCAACCGAAATTACCGGATCCGGGAATTCCATGCGCTCGAGGGTGATACGGTTATTCTGATCACACAGGGTTTCCCCGGTGGTCACATCTTTAAGGCCAATCAGTGCGGCGATGTCGCCAGCACGGACTTCTTTAATTTCTTCACGGGCATTGGCGTGCATCTGCACCATACGACCCACGCGTTCACGCTTACCTTTAACCGGGTTGTATACGGCATCACCAGAATTCAGCACCCCGGAATAAACACGGATGAACGTCAGGGTACCGACAAAGGGGTCTGTGGCGATTTTGAATGCCAGCGCAGAGAACGGTGCATCATCAGACGCTTCACGCATCCCGACCGTCTCATTGGCATCATCAAGAATACCTTCGATCGCTTTTACTTCGGTCGGGGATGGCATGAACTCAACAACAGCGTCCAGCACCGCCTGCACACCTTTGTTTTTAAAGGCAGAACCACAGGTGACCAATACGATCTCGCCCGCCAGCGTCTGTTGACGCAGCGCGGCTTTAATTTCGTCCTCAGAAAGCTCTTCGCCTTCGAGGTATTTGTTCATCAGCTCGTCGTTGGCATCAGCCGCCGCTTCGACCAGCTTTTCACGCCATTCAGCAGCAACGTCGGCAAGATCATCCGGAATCTCTTCATAGCTGAAGGTCATGCCCTGATCCGCGTCATTCCAGCGCACGGCTTTCATTTTGATCAGGTCAACAACGCCGCGGAAATTGTCTTCCGCACCGATGTTGATCTGAATAGGTACAGCATTGGCGTTGAGACGATCTTTAAGTTGCTTAACAACCATAAAGAAGTCTGCACCGGCGCGGTCCATCTTGTTAACGAAGACCATGCGTGGCACTTCGTACTTGTTGGCCTGACGCCACACAGTCTCAGTCTGAGGCTGTACGCCCGAGGATCCACACAGCACCACCACCGCACCATCAAGCACCCGCAGGGAACGTTCTACTTCAATGGTGAAGTCAACGTGCCCCGGGGTATCAATGATGTTGATGCGGTGTTGCTCGAACTGTTGAGCCATACCCGACCAGAAGCAGGTGGTAGCAGCAGAAGTAATGGTAATACCACGCTCCTGCTCCTGTTCCATCCAGTCCATCGTGGCTGCGCCATCATGCACCTCACCAATTTTGTGAGAAACACCGGTGTAAAACAGTACTCGCTCCGTGGTTGTGGTTTTACCCGCATCCACGTGAGCACAAATACCAATGTTGCGGTAACGCTCAATGGGAGTTGTGCGTGCCACTGTGCAGTCCTCGAATCAATTAAAAGCGGTAGTGAGAGAAAGCCTTGTTCGCTTCAGCCATGCGGTGAACATCTTCACGCTTCTTAACGGCTGAACCTTTACCTTCACAGGCTTCCATCATTTCGTTAGCCAGGCGCTGAGCCATGGACTTCTCACCACGCTTACGTGCTGCATCTACCAACCAGCGCATTGCCAGCGCCTGGCGACGTGAAGGACGAACCTCCACAGGTACCTGATAGGTTGCACCACCAACACGGCGGCTTTTAACTTCAACCAGTGGCTGGATGGATTCTAATGCTTTTTCAAACATTTCCAGCGGATCGCCACCTTGTTTCTGAGCCATGGTATCCATTGCGCCATAAACGATTTTCTCGGCGATGGATTTTTTACCACTGATCATTACGTGGTTCATAAATTTTGCCAGTGTAACGTTTCCGAACTTCGGATCTGGCAGGATCTCGCGCTTCGCAGCGACGCGTCTTCTTGGCATGATAAGCCCTCTTAGGTCTTCAGGTCAGTCTGAGCATCCTGATTCAACGATCAACTCAGCCTTACTCTTATCCAAATCTTAAGAAATTATTTCTTAGGACGTTTTGCACCGTACTTAGAACGGGCTTGTTTACGATTCGCAACACCGGAAGTATCCAGAGAGCCGCGAACAGTGTGGTAACGAACACCTGGCAAATCTTTTACACGACCGCCACGGATCAGAACAACACTGTGTTCCTGCAGGTTGTGACCTTCACCACCAATGTAGGAAGACACTTCGAAACCATTCGTCAAACGCACACGACATACTTTACGCAGTGCCGAGTTAGGCTTTTTCGGAGTGGTAGTATATACACGGGTACATACGCCACGACGCTGAGGACACGCCTGCAGTGCAGGTACGTCACTCTTAGCCACTTTGCGTTTACGAGGCTGACGAACCAACTGGTTGATTGTAGCCATTAAGCAAACTCCAATTATCACTAACAAAAACGCCAGAAAATTCTGACGCAATAAAAGGGGCCGGAAGGATAATCCCCCCAGCCCCAGTCGTCAAGTCATTGATTGTTTTACAACCAATGACTTACTTATCGCTGAAAGCTTCGCTGAACTTAGCTTCCATTTCGTCAGCCGATACATTCATACCGGCTGGCGTGGTCTTGAGGCGGTCGTTTTCACGGGTCTGACGCTTGCGTTTACGCTCAGCGTGATACGCAAGACCAGTACCAGCCGGGATCAGACGACCCACAACCACGTTTTCTTTCAGGCCGCGCAGGTGATCGACCTTACCGGTTACCGCACCTTCAGTCAGTACGCGGGTTGTCTCCTGGAAGGAGGCCGCGGAGATGAAGGACTCGGTCGCCAGCGAGGCTTTGGTGATACCCAGCAGCACACGCTCGCCTTTCGCAGTGATCTTACCGGCGGCTTCCAGTTTCTCGTTTTCTTCGAGGAACGCGGAGTACTCAACCTGATCACCCGGGATAAAGGAGCTGTCGCCGTTTTCAACGATCAACACCTTACGCAGCATCTGACGCACAATAACTTCGATGTGCTTATCATCGATGCCTACACCCTGGAGGCGGTAAACTTCCTGAACTTCGTTGGTGATGTACATCGCCAGATCGCCCACGCTCTTCAGACGCAGAATATCGTGCGGGTTCATCGGGCCGTCAGAGATAACCTCACCCTTCTCGACCTGTTCACCTTCGAACACGTTCATGTGGCGCCATTTGTGAATCAGCTCTTCATATGGCTCACCACCATTGTTCGGAGTAATCACCAGGCGCTTTTTACCCTTGGTCTCTTTACCGAAGCTCACAGTACCGGTGACCTCTGCCAGAATGGCAGGTTCTTTCGGCTTACGGGCTTCGAACAGATCCGCAACGCGTGGCAGACCACCGGTGATGTCTTTGTTACCAGACGATTCCTGAGGAATACGTGCGATAACGTCACCCACGGCCACTTCGGTGCCATTTTCATGGTTAACCAAAGCGTTGGCTGGCAGCATGTACTGCGCCGGCGTGTTAGTACCTGGCAGGATCACATCATTACCGGATGTATCCACCAGTTTCACCATTGGACGGATGTCCTTACCAGCCGCCGGACGATCTTTAGGATCGATGACTTCGATATTAGACAGACCGGTCAACTCGTCGGTCTGACGGTTGATGGTGATACCTTCTTCCATGCCCACAAACTCGATACGACCTTTTACTTCGGTCACGATCGGGTGAGTGTGCGGATCCCAGCTGGCCACTTTCTGGCCGGCTTCAACTTTTGCACCATCCTGAACGCTGATCACAGCACCGTATGGCAGTTTGTACAGTTCGCGCTCACGACCGTGTTCATCGGCCAGTGCGATAGAACCGGAACGGGATACTGCAACCAGGTCGCCGTTTTCTTTAACAACCGTTTTCAGGTTGTGCAGACGAACTGTACCGTTGTTCTTAACCTGCACGCTGTCAGCGGCAGAAGAACGTGACGCCGCACCACCAATGTGGAACGTACGCATGGTCAGCTGTGTACCTGGCTCACCGATCGACTGAGCAGCAATAACACCCACCGCTTCACCCACGTTCACCTGATGACCGCGACCCAGGTCACGACCGTAACAGGAAGAACAGATACCGACACGGCTCTGACAGGTAATGGCGGAGCGCACACGCACTTCGTCGATACCTTCAGATTCAATGGTCTGTACCCAGGCTTCATCAATCAGAGTACCGGCAGGTACAACGATGTCGCCTTCAGAACCTGGCTTGTATACGTCGGTCGCAATCACACGCCCCAGAATACGATCACCCAGTGCCACAACCACGTCGCCGCCTTCGATCAGCGGAGTCATGATCAGGCCGTGTTCCGTGCCACAATCGTGCTCGGTAACCACCAGATCCTGCGCCACGTCAACAAGACGACGGGTCAGGTAACCGGAGTTAGCGGTTTTCAGTGCGGTATCCGCCAGACCTTTACGAGCACCGTGAGTCGAGGTGAAGTACTGCAGTACGTTCAGACCTTCACGGAAGTTCGCTACGATCGGCGTTTCGATGATCGAGCCATCCGGCTTCGCCATCAGACCACGCATACCCGCCAACTGACGAATCTGCGCCGGGCTACCACGAGCACCGGAGTCAGCCATCATGTAAACCGAGTTGAAAGATTCCTGATCCACTTCGTTACCGTCGCGATCGATCACTTTCTCTTTACCCAGGTTGTCCATCATCGCCTTCGCTACCAGTTCGTTAGCGCGCGACCAGATGTCGATAACCTTGTTGTATTTCTCGCCGTGAGTTACCAGACCGGAAGCAAACTGGCTCTCGATCTCTTTTACTTCAGCGTCAGCATTGGCAACGATTTCCGCTTTCTCATCCGGAATAACGAAATCGTTTACACCGATAGAAGAACCGGAACGGGTGGCATACTGGAAGCCGGTATACATCACCTGGTCAGCGAAAACGACGGTGTCCTTCAGACCTACACGGCGGTATGCAGTGTTGATCATGTTGGAGATCGCTTTCTTCTTCATCGGACGGTTGATCAGCTCAAACGGCAGACCTTTAGGCACAATGCGGAACAGCAGAGCACGACCAATCGTGGTATCAACCACTTTGCGCTCAACATGCTCAGTACCATCATCGTCATATAAGGTTTCGATGATGCGCACTTTCACTTTTGCCTGCAGGTGGGCAGAACCCGTCTGATAAGCACGGGTCACTTCATCCAGATCCGCCAGGAACATACCTTCGCCTTTGGCGTTGATGCGTTCACGGGTCATCCAGTACAGACCCAATACCACGTCCTGAGAAGGAACGATGATTGGCTCACCGTTAGCAGGAGACAGTACGTTGTTGGTTGCCATCATCAGCGCGCGGGCTTCCAGCTGCGCTTCGATAGTCAGCGGTACGTGTACCGCCATCTGGTCACCGTCGAAGTCAGCGTTATAAGCCGCACACACCAGTGGGTGCAGTTGAATCGCTTTACCTTCGATCAGCTGAGGTTCGAACGCCTGAATACCCAAACGGTGCAGTGTTGGTGCACGGTTCAGCATGACCGGGTGTTCGCGGATAACATCAGCCAGAATGTCCCAGACTTCTGCGGTTTCGCGCTCAACCATTTTCTTTGCAGCTTTAATGGTTGTCGCCAGACCACGGTGTTCCAGTTTGCTGAAGATAAACGGCTTGAACAGTTCCAGAGCCATCTTCTTGGGCAGACCACACTGATGCAGACGCAGCTGTGGACCCACGGTAATTACCGAACGGCCAGAGTAGTCAACACGTTTACCCAGCAGGTTCTGACGGAAACGGCCTTGCTTACCCTTGATCATGTCTGCCAGAGATTTCAGCGGACGCTTGTTGGAGCCAGTGATGGCGCGGCCACGACGACCGTTATCCAGCAGCGCATCCACAGCTTCCTGCAGCATACGCTTTTCGTTGCGTACGATGATGTCCGGAGCGTTCAGCTCCAGCAGGCGCTTCAGACGGTTGTTACGGTTGATCACACGACGGTACAGATCGTTCAGATCCGAGGTCGCAAAACGGCCACCATCCAGCGGTACCAGCGGACGCAGATCCGGTGGCAGTACTGGCAGTACCGACATGATCATCCACTTCGGATCGTTACCGGAGTGGTGGAAAGCTTCCAGCAACTTCAGACGCTTGGACAGCTTTTTGATCTTGGTTTCAGAGCTGGTTGTCGGAATTTCTTCACGCAGACGCTGAACTTCTTCGCCCAGTTCGATCTGGCCGAGCAGCGCCTGAATGGCTTCCGCACCCATTTTGGCTTCGAATTCGTCGCCAAACTCTTCAATCGCTTCATAGTACTGTTCGTCGCTCAACAGCTGACCAACGTCGAGCGTGTCATGCCAGGCTCAGTCACTACGAATGATTCATAGTACAGAATGCGTTCGATATCGCGCAGCGTCATATCCAGCATCAGGCCGATACGGGATGGCAGCGATTTCAGGAACCAGATGTGAGCAACCGGGGAAGCCAGCTCAATGTGACCCATGCGTTCACGACGCACTTTGGCCTGAGTAACTTCAACACCACACTTCTCACAGATCACACCACGGTGCTTGAGGCGTTTGTACTTGCCACACAGACACTCGTAGTCTTTGATCGGTCCGAAGATACGCGCACAGAACAGACCGTCACGCTCAGGTTTGAACGTACGGTAGTTAATGGTTTCCGGCTTTTTAACTTCACCGAAAGACCAGGAACGAATCATCTCTGGCGAGGCGAGGCCGATGCGGATGGCGTCAAACTCGTCAGCGTTGTTCTGGTTACGCAGAAAATTGACTAAGTCTTTCATATTCTTGCTCCGTTTGGAGTCAGAGCGGGCCAGGCCGTAAGGCACTGACCCACGCTAATCCGCTTATTCGTTTTCCAGTTCGATGTCGATACCCAGTGAGCGGATCTCTTTAACCAATACGTTAAAGGATTCCGGCATACCGGCTTCCATACGGTGGTCACCATCCACGATGTTTTTATACATCTTGGTACGGCCGGCCACGTCATCGGATTTAACAGTAAGCATTTCCTGCAGAGTGTATGCAGCACCGTATGCTTCCAGTGCCCACACTTCCATCTCCCCGAAACGCTGACCACCGAACTGGGCTTTACCACCAAGCGGCTGCTGGGTAACCAGACTGTAAGAACCGGTGGAACGGGCATGCATCTTGTCGTCGACCAGGTGGTTCAGTTTCAGCATGTACATGTAACCCACGGTTACCTGACGGTCAAAGGCTTCACCTGTGCGACCATCGTACAGCGTCATCTGACCGGAATCCGGCAGGTCAGCCAGACGCAGCATGCGTTTGATTTCGGATTCTTTCGCACCGTCAAACGCTGGTGTTGCCATCGGCACACCGCCACGCAGGTTGTTACCCAGTTCCAGAATTTCAGCATCGCTGAAGCTGTCAAAGTCTTCGACGCGACCATCGCCACCGTTGTAGATCTCGTGCAGCAGTTCACGCAACCTGGCGATTTCCTGCTGTTCTTTGATCATGCGGTCGATCTTCTCGCCCAGACCTTTAGCGGCCAGACCCAAGTGAATCTCCATGATCTGACCGACGTTCATACGCGATGGTACGCCCAGCGGGTTCAGACAGATGTCGACGGCTACGCCGTTTTCATCGTATGGCATATCTTCAATTGGTTTAATCGCCGAGATAACACCTTTGTTACCGTGACGACCCGCCATCTTGTCACCAGGCTGGATCTTACGTTTGATCGCCAGATACACCTTAACGATCTTCAGTACGCCAGGAGCCAGGTCATCGCCGGTCTGCAGCTTACGCTTTTTATCTTCGAACTTGTCGTCCAGCTGCTTGCGGCGTTCTGCCAGAGATTTCTCGGCAACGTCCAGCATTTCAGCCAGAGCCTCTTCCTGTGGCAGGATCTTGAACCACTGATCGGCTTCCAGAGACTTCAGGTAGTCTTCGCTCAGCTCATCACCCTTTTTCAGGCCAGGAGCGGCATTAACTTTCTGTCCCAACAGAGCACGATGCAGACGTTCATAGGTCGCGCCCTTGACGATACGCATTTCTTCGTTCAGATCTTTGCGGACTTCGTCCAGCTGCATCTGTTCGATTTCCAGCGCACGCTGATCTTTTTCCACGCCGTCACGGGTGAAGACCTGTACGTCGATAACGGTACCGGTAGTACCGGTCTTAACGCGCAGAGACGTATCTTTTACGTCAGAGGCTTTTTCACCGAAGATCGCACGCAGCAGTTTTTCTTCCGGAGTCAGCTGGGTTTCACCCTTAGGTGTTACCTTGCCCACCAGAATGTCGCCAGGCTTAACTTCAGCACCGATATAAACGATACCGGACTCATCCAGCTTACCCAGTGCAGCTTCGCCCACGTTCGGAATATCCGAGGTGATTTCTTCCGCACCCAGCTTGGTGTCACGCGCCACACAGGTCAGTTCCTGAATGTGGATAGTGGTCAGGCGATCTTCCTGAGACACTCGCTCGGACAGCAGGATGGAGTCTTCGTAGTTGTAACCGTTCCACGGCATGAAAGCGATGCGGAAGTTCTGGCCCAGAGCCAGTTCACCCAGGTCAACGGACGGACCGTCAGCCATGATGTCGCCGCGTTCAATGCTGTCACCGGCTTTTACCAGTGGACGCTGGTTAATACAGGTATTCTGGTTAGAACGGGTGTATTTGGTCAGGTTATAGATGTCGACACCGGCTTCACCAGCGATGGTTTCGTCATCGTTCACTTTTACCACGATACGGGAAGCATCAACGGAGTCGATAACACCGCCACGATTCGCCACCACACACACACCGGAGTCAGCCGCGACAGAGCGTTCCATACCAGTACCCACCAGAGGCTTCTCTGATTTCAGGGTAGGAACAGCCTGACGCTGCATGTTCGATCCCATCAATGCGCGGTTGGCGTCATCGTGTTCGAGGAACGGAATCAAGGATGCGGCAATGGACACAACCTGCTGCGGAGATACGTCCTGCAGGGTTACGTTGTCCGGAGACATCACGGTAAATTCGTTCTGGTGACGTACAGAGATCAGATCACCTTGCAGCTTGCCATTTTCGTCGGTTTCAACGGATGCCTGAGCAATAACGTAATCGGCTTCTTCAATTGCTGAAACGTAGATGATCTCGTCACTGACAACACCATCCAGTACGCGGCGATACGGAGTTTCGAGGAAACCGTATTCGTTGGTGCGGGCATAAGATGCCAGAGAGTTAATCAGACCGATGTTCGGACCTTCAGGCGTTTCAATAGGACATACGCGACCGTAGTGAGTCGCGTGAACGTCACGCACTTCAAAGCCTGCGCGTTCACGGGTCAGACCGCCAGGCCCAAGAGCAGAAA
>Ga0100378_1006842_pt1 | contig 10250 bp, 12 predicted proteins | sample CryGeymeta201502_FD_81535 | JGI IMG/M metagenome (GOLD analysis project Ga0100378, IMG submission 81535) | Groundwater microbial communities from Crystal Geyser aquifers in Utah, USA - Crystal Geyser metaG 2015-02 | ecosystem: Environmental > Aquatic > Deep subsurface > Groundwater | place: USA...
CTGTTGTGTCAGTATGAAGTCCTTTGTATAATATAATATGAACAAGGAACCACTGAGTTCTCTCGAATAAATCATAGCCAAGCAACGTGAACGTATTCAGTAGATAAAGAATCATCAAAAGACCAACAGCAAGCCAGTTAAAAACAAAGAACATCTGGTGATATTTAATGCCAAAGAGTATCCCTTCAAGGATGAGTACTAAAAAGGAAATAATACATACAAAACCATCATTAATAGCTAGACTGTTGAAGGCATTCTAGAAAAGCTTATCTTGCTGGCCCACCCAAACATAATACAAATCCAAAAAATTGCCAAAAGTAAGCCAGCGACCCACTCAACTTATAAAACTACGACCTTCTATTCGCTTTACTACTAAGTTGTGGCTTATTCACTCAAGAGGAGAATGAAAAACTCCAAGCCATAGAGAAAAGTGCCTCCTCTGCCCAATAGCAATGATCTTTGTCAAAAGTTAGTGGAAGTCGCTGAATACATGATGGGAGTTGACCTGTACTACTTGATAAACCTTGAAAACATTGGCCTCACACAAGATGGATAGATAAAGGTATATGCCTCGCCTTTGGTAATTGCTGACCCAAGGAGTTAGAATATAACAAAAGGAGACGTGATGGGAAGTATTGATAAAGTTATGACGTGGTGGAATTCTGCCTTGTCTTTTCAGTAAAGTTTCAAGTAGGCTGGGGAGCAAGGTAATTTAACAGGCTCGTTAAGCTTCACACCTTCGGAACTGAGAGAAAAACAAAAAATAAGTTCTAGTCTGATTGAGCCGAGCAGTCCAAAAAGAAAAGAACCAATTCCATAAAAGATAAAAAATATCGAGGAAGAGATTAAGCACATTCGCTAAAATTTCAACGATAAAATGAAGGACAGATAGAGAAAAAGATCTGATAATTCCCTTTTTCAACTCCAAGACTCCACCAAGCAATACGCAAAGATGTTATAAAGCACCAACCTAAGGTAAAAATTCGATGAAAAAAATCAGCAGCAATCGATTCAGCAGAACATCCACTGTATCAACATTTACAACCACCCTCCTCAATAAAAAAATCAACCTCGCAAAACAAAAAACATTCAGACAAAGCCTCTTTATTCCTTTACCATCGAAAACGACTATCCTCATCCACCTGAAAATATGGTCAGGTTCAAAAGCCAGCCAGCAGATTTTTACCCAGATGATGATCTCCGACATGAATAAGAAGACTAGAATCTATCAGTGGATACTTATGAAATGGACATGGGTCTGGAGTTCGAAGCACCCATTGTTGTCAACAACGAATTCAGGTCTTCTCTGTGTATGCCCAAAAAAGAAAATTCATAAAGAAATTACAATCCTGATAGGAATTAAACAAATATGAGCCCTCGAAAGTCATAAAAGAAAGGAGCTAATCAGGTTGTCGCCAATAAAAATTTCACTTAATCTGCAGGGCCTCTTCAATTTAAGAATTTTGTTGTCCAGTTCATCAAACCTCAATTTTTGGCAAAAAGATCAAATATTTACTAAGACCCTGGTGAGGATGATAGTGAAAAATCTCACTCAGACTCAGGAAAGCCACCGGTTTACTATCGCTAAATCACAGATGCTGGGAAAAGCGCAGCATCGTACAACTAAAATTCTGTTAGCCTGAAAAGATCACAAAATCACTCGTCCTAAGCAAGCGGCCAAAGAATCAAAGCAAAGGGAAATGATAAAAAATATAAGAGCAGAAGCCCTGAAAAAAAGAGTAAACCATAGCCAATTTATCCTGGAGCCAACTTTCATCAAAAATATTCAGAAGACAAGCCGAGGAACACAATGAACGACTTAATTCGCAAAAGTACTCTATAAGAAAGGAAGATAAACAGTAAAGTTCAGGAGGCTCTTTAGAAGACAAGAAATGCCATAGCGATATTGAAAAAGGTGAAATCGAAATAAGTGGAGTGATATTTATAGTCATCGATCATATTTTTAGTAGCCCGAATGCTGTTTGCCTTTTAAGCTTATCTGAAAAGAAAATGTTTCCTTTCTTCTTTCGATACTTTGGCTTGGGTGTCATAAATATGCTTTGATCTTCAGGATTCTTAGCAGGTGGGTGATACTCACTGGAGTAATCTTTGATTTTGAACCAATTTGAAGATTCGTATGAACTTAAATACTGAAAACTTAGATGATCTTTGTACCCTCTGACCTCGTCGTCATATCCCTTCACAAATTGGTTCCTTTGCTTCTCTTCTGCTAGCCTTTTCTATTCTTCCTATTTTTCCAATTTTATTTGATCGAGATAGATTTCTTTCGGCGTATTTAATATGTTATTGACCCTTATATTGTGCTCTGTAACTATTCGTTCATCATTTTTGTTGCTACTTCTGATTTTTAGTAAATCTTTGATAGTTGGTGAAAAAGCTGAGGGTATATCTCTGACAAATTGCCTTTTGTTCTTCAATCGGAATAAATTCATGCTATAATCTCCATAAGATTCATCTATTTTGAGCTACTTGTTCGAACCGTAACATCCTTTTTTTGCTATATTGATTGATTTCGCAACATAGGAGGTCTCCTTTTCTCTGACGCTGGGCAAAGAAATGTTCTTTTTATGACCTCTCTTGATCATAATAAATTTATAAACTTCCATCAGTGAAAAAACTATCATGAAACAGAAAAATAAACCTTCGCCTGTTATTCTTGTTGGTCTAAGTGTTAATAAAGTTTATAATCTGAAACTAAGAATATATGTTTTAGGCAATGGAAATCGATACAAATCAAACTCAAAAATCATGTAAGTTGATAGCCATTCAGTTCATCTTCAATTCCCGGCAGTCGACCACACTCATAAGCATTATTCACTCGAACCAGATATTCAGATGGGGTGGCGACCAAAGAATAAAATACTGGGCCCGATTCCTTTCAATTTTGATGCAAGACTCAATGATTAAATAGTTGATGAACTGACATCGTTCGGATCTAAGTACAAAGAAAGGGTCATCTATTTGGGTACATGTCACTAAAAATAGGTCACAGATTCCAAAGCAGCTTCAAAATGCACCAGTAATTGCAGAGAAATTACATGTTCAAGTATTAAGGTTGTCTGGCAGGGAACTATCAACACATGGCTGCCTTTTTCCGCAAATTTCACTCGAATTTCAAATCTAAGCAGATCAGAATCTTCAAAGGCATGAACCCAACAATCAAGCCATAAACTGAACTTTTTTTCTAAAGCAACTTCGAAAGCGGGAACCTCGACACTGTCATCAAAATAGAGGAGAATGAGTACGATTTATTCATGCGAATCGACACAAATACTCGAGGTCATTTGCAATGGTTCAACTTCAAGGTAAAAAATTGTGGGAGGAAGAAAGTGAAATTCAATATTGTCAACTTCACTAAGAGCAAGACCTTGTATCAACGAGTACTATCCATCTTATCCAGGGAATGAAACCTTATATTTACAGCGAATATCTCAAACAAACCAAAGAGCTTAATTGGTTCCAAGGAGGGGAAAATGTGACTTACAGAAGGAGGAAGCTCAACTATTCCTTTTTGGAGGAAAACTATGATGCTGAATTCATCACTCTAAACTGTCTGTCATTTAGCTATACCTTTTAGGTGGACTGGTAGGAGGTACAATTTGCCTACTGTCCTCCATTCACCTATACAGATATGATGGACATGGTAGTTAAACTCAAGAGATAGGTCTACGATCGCTATGACTAGGATTAAGAGCAAGGTAACAAGTGTAGTAGGTAGCGTTCATCAAGCATGACAATCTTTGCGACTCACTCGGAGGACTTGACATTCCTTTACTGACTATAACTGACCCTAATGTGGAAAACAAAAAGAAGAAATGCATCTTGATCGAAGGGAGAGTACATCCTGGCTAATCTTGCAGCAGCTTTATGGTCAAAGGATTTCTGGAATACATCTGTGGATAGAGTGAAGAGGCGAGTTAGTTGAGGAAAAATATTGTTTTTAAGATAGTTCCAATGATCAACCCAGATGGAGTGGTGATTGGCAATTATCGAACCTCTTTGTGTGGTCGTGATCTAAACCGCACTTTCAGGCTCAAAAATGATTTTCTCATTCCAGAAGTTCGAGCTCTTAAAGATTTAGTCATAAATCTGAAGGCTGAATTTAAGAACAGATTCATAATGTTTTTGGACATGCACGGGCATTCTGTCAAGAAAAATGTCTTCATCTATGGCCCATAATATTAAATATGGTAAACCAACTACTATCGAACTCGGATATTTCCTAAAATATTGGCCAACCAAACTGAAATGTTTCGATACTACAGCTGCGTTTTTAGAATAGCCGATTACAAGAGAACAACTGCTCGAGCTGTTGTGCTGAGAAATGTTCCACATTGCTACACGATTGAATCTTCCACAGGTTTTTATTACTGTCAGGACGAGAAGAAGGACATGGCCTTCACCACCGAAAAATGGATGGAAATGGTAAAAATGTGGTAATTTAGGGCCGGAAAGTAGCAGAGGCTATCAAAGAATACGCTGACATGCTCAATGAATAAAACTTGAATCGATAATAAAGGAGGCAGAAGCAGATATCTTTCCGCAATACGAAAAACAAACGAATCCACTCCAAAAAAGGAGTAGAAAAGACTAGCATCAACAAATTTCAAACTCGGACAGTTATTTCAACAACACTCAAAACAAAGTGCCTTGATGACTTGTAATAAAAAAAACAAGAGTAGTATGTCTCCAAAAAAGCAAAAGAACTTATCGATCTGATCAAATCAGATTAACAGAAGTTTAGAAACTAGGGTCCTTAGGAAGGCCACTAAAGTGACGCATTCAGTGAAGGGGGCTCTGATAGTTAATCTGGAGACGATGTGCCTGAGACTTAGATGAAAGATTTATAGGATAAAATATTTGGATTTATGCAGGAATATCGTGAAAAATTTTATCATGAAAAGCCGATAAATCAGAAAACTCTCCACCAACCACTTCCACGCAAAAAGAAAACAATGGACGATAAACCAGCTCGTAAAAAATAAAAAGGTCTCGAATTAATTGCCAGTTTAAGGAAGAAACATCAAAATTTCGATAAAGGTCGATAATCTTTAATCTGGACCCGTATGAAAGATGACTTCCGATAGATAAAAACACGAGGAGTTGACTAAGGTTCCTTGCAGTCAAGGTTGTTTGCAAGCCGTTAAGAAATATCCCCTCCTGACATTTACAAATACAAGAGTCGAAAAAATGCATTTGAGAGTCAGATTATGCGAAAGAGATAGACCACCAGTGGCATTTGTTCTCTGTATGATAGATGATTCAATATTTTAAAAGATGTGAATCAAGTCAAGCTCCACTTTCGTAGGTATCAGCAAAAGCTACTCTTTTGGATTGATTAGTCATACTTATTCCACTAGGGCCAGTATAGTCATTGGGATTGGATTTCTTCATCTCCTTCTTTTTCTTGACTATTTTTTGTACTCTCAGTCCATGTGTACTCTTGAAGAATAGCTTGTCAGTCATTGCCTTGTCAGCATCGATTTAATAGAAGCATTTCAGTAATGCGCTTAAAATCAAACCTACCCCTGATCCGATCAAAATTGTGACTGCAGGATATACCAAAGCCCACCCTGCTACCTATTGACTGGAAATGGACGTAGTGGCATTGTTGCTGTTGGCAAGAACAGGTACATAAAGGCTAACTTTCCAGTTTGATACTAAGAAAATGGGTGCTATAACTACAGTGGCAATAATGCTGGTGGCCAACATGAGAAGAAGTCCCACTGCATCACTGACAGTTTCTCTATTGATGATAGGATATATCTTAGAGAAAAATATCACTGTCAGAAGACCAGAACCTGACCCACAAGCAATCGCAGCACTGATATTTCCTGAAATTTCAGCGACTGAACCAAATATCACTCCTCCCATGATCAGACCAAATATCGACCATCTTATCACAAACTTACCTTCCAGCAGAACAGATAAGGTAAAAGTTGAAAGTATATTCGAAGATAGAGAAAAGAAAGAGTTAATGACTCCTTGCATCCAGATATGATTCAATGCAGCAGCCGGTGTGTTGTTTTTGAGGGCATGAAGAATGCTGGTTGTGCAGAATGTGAAGAACAAGAAGAATGCTCCAAAACAGGCAAATATTGCAGAATAATTGCTGTGGTGAAATTATTCGAGAGCTGGTGGCTTCTTTGTGAAGATCAGAGTGAAAATTCCTGCACTAGCTCCGAAAAGGTAGACGCTTGAAATGGTATAGTCATCATAGAACCGACCATCTGGAGATTTTCCTTCCAAATTCATAAGAGCATAATGATTGAGGGACCAGCCTATATTGAACAAAAATGAAAAAGCCACCAATTGAATCCCACTCAACCTTCCATAAACTGCCAAGAGAACCACTAGCTGTGATATGGCACTGATTATTGCAAATTTCAAGCTGTAAAGGTCATAGTAAATGAGCTCTCCTCCCATGCTCTGATTTACAAAGTAGTCTGGGCCTACAGTGTTGTTGAAAGAGTTGTTGAATCCATGGATAAAGACACAGAACCAGAATTTTTGGACTAAGGGTGAGAAGAGCAAAGAAAAAGAGACGATAAAGATGGAGGTAAAGAGAGCAGATTCTGTCATTTTTTTGAAGTACATAAAGATCATACCAAAGCCAACAATAGCAAACATACTGCTAAAAATCAAAGCGGCTGAGTAGATAGGATGAGTTGTTGAATTGATAGGGTAGGTAGAGGTATCGATGATCCTGTATTCAGTTGCAATACCGAAAATTATCATAAAGAACACCATTATAACCAAAAGAAGAATACCTATTGCTCTGATTGCTTTCTTCACTTTCTGCTGACTAGCAGTCTTGACCACAAGTGAACCACCTTAAACTGTGTATATTTTTGACTGCATGTTAGAATCGAGCTTTGAGTCGACCTTAGAGTCGAGTTTTTTTTGTGAGGGCTTTGTCTAAATATTAACCGAGCTTTCAGGTACAGGATCTTCTTCTGCTATCATGAATAAGTTTCCGAGCCGGGGTCTTCCTACTGTTTTCCTCTTTTGAGCTTGATCTCTTCTTTCGATTTATTATTCTTGAGGTCTTTGCTCTTTCTCTTTAGCAATCTTATTAGGAGGGGATTCTTTTTCCCTTTACTGTTATTTGTTGTCTTATTAATTTTCATAGACTATGACAATGTTCGGATCATCCTAATCTCCCTATTAATCTTCATAGCAGCAGTTCTACATTATTATTCTTCATTCATGTATGCAGGAGCCTCTACATCTGGAAACATGTTTGCTATCAATCCATCTCTTGCCTTATCTGGTTGTCCGGATTCCTGAATCATCATTATTTTACTTTGATTTCTGTTTTACTTGAGCTTTTCTTGAGCTAAATTTATTGCGGACCTTCGTTCTTCAGTTACTTAACTTCTACATTTTTATCAGAGATAGGTTTTGCTTTTTTATCTTTGTTATCTTTGTCAGGCCTTCCTTATTGAGGATTATCTTCATCGCCCTACTGGTAAACCATGACAATATCTACATTATTTTTTTTCTCCATTGATATATTTATTAACTTAAATTTGATCTTTGTGAAACAATAAAAATGATTTATTGTTTGAATACTGGATAGTTAATCGATAATAAGGGGACGAATCATCTCAATAATCGTAGTATCCTTTGACGTGGTAAAGAATGCGCAGAAGAGGATGGTTTTTGTCATGGCCATCTTCAGCTAATCCTTACAGTGCTTTTTCATCGCCTTTGATCAAAGATTCAATGCAGTTGGAACACACATCGTCGTGGTCTCCTTTGAAGTTTGGATCGGGTCGGCACCCCAAGCAAATATATCGAGGCTAGCCAACAGTTGTGGGGCATTTTGAGCAACAATTGCACAAAAATTGATTAGCATCCTGGACCTTACTTGGATCTTCAGGCTGAACATTCTGGCCTAGTTTTTTTGCAGATACTTTTTGCCATTTTCCCACGAGTAAAATTGAGTTCTTCTCATATACATAGTGCCTTCCTTCCTGAGTGGATTTCTCTTCAACACATTTTCTGCAACCGAACTTGTTTCCTTCCTCCCACTTCAGCCAGTAGAATGGATACTAAAGAGATGACGAACATTTCCAACAACCTGGCTTTTCTACCACAGGGATATCGATGAACTTGACCTCTTAAATACTTAGTTAGAGATTAGTAGCTTCACCAAAAAATTCTTTAGCTTTTTTCTTGCCATTTTAATCTCCTTCCAACACATGAGCTTTTATCTTTAGTGTTGAAGAATAATCCTCTTGCTGATAACGATTTTTAATCTCATATGTGAAACAGAATAGCTCAACATCTTTGAAAATGTCAGCAACAGTTTCTTAGCTGAAACTTTGAATTAATTTACTAAAATCTTCATTTTGAGCAGAAGATTTGTTTTATGAAGCTGCAACTTTCGCTTCAGGTTTGGCCTCACTCTCCTATATAATAAGTTCATTAATTCGCCTTTCAAGATCGATTTGACTTGGATGACCAATGTAGTTGGTTTTTCCAAACTTGTCAACCAAACAAACAAAGGGAATACCTTGAATTTTGTAATCCTTAATCAATTAGTTCTCTCCTTTCCAACCCAAAAGAGTCAAATGTTCAATTTTAGTCCAACCCTTTTGTTCAACTCTATTCTTGATGGTCTCTTTTGAATCATCAACGCTCACACCAACAATTCTAACCTTATTTTTCCACCTTTCATCATTCTTCACAAGCATTTATTGATTGTGAGCCATAGGCCTTTGACAAGGACCACACCAAGTAGCCCAAACATCAACTAAAAGCACCTCTCCTTCTTTATGTGCCAACACAGTTTTTCCTTCATCAAAAACATTATCAAACTATCCATAATTTTTGAAAGGTAGCCCTGTTTCAAGAGGGATCTCAAAATCACAATCTATTCCCTATTGCCCAAGTTTTTTGGTAATTTATTGAAGCTTTTCTTCTGTAGTGGAAGGGGCAAGAGATCCTGATAGGTATCCTTATCTTGCCTGCTTACTGACCTTCTAACTTCCAGGTCTTTTCTAAAGTAAACCAAGAGAAGAGAACTCGATGTTGGCCCCTTTGTCAGCCTCTAAGCTTTTCAATACTTCCACTGCCTTCTGTAACATTTAATTATTGTATTGAAAGTCATGATATTGAGTATTTAGGATCGAAAGTCGGTGCTTTTCTGATGTAAATAAATGAAACTTAGAAATTTTCAATATCAATTACAAAAAATAAGTTCATTTATCGGAACTCATTCATGATCTCTTTAAAAATATTAGTCTTTTAGATTATTATTGAATATATCAAAGTTTTTTAAAAAGTTTGATAATCGTTTAATTCTTTGATAAAACACAATAAACCTTCGATCAATGAAAGTGTTCAATCAGACTGCAGCTCTTATGCTTTTTGTCATGTCCGAGATGGGAAGGATGTATTTTTGATCCTGTAAAGTGCTTCTGCTTGTAAAAAGTTGAATACCCTTTCTTTTTGGCAGGACTCTCTGTAATTTGAAAAGAGTTTATCTATTTCTTTCTATGAATTTTCACTGAATGAGGTAGGTCTATTTTCAATCTATGTTGCTTTTGACCTTTTGAAGAAGTTAATGGAGGCTTTGGCTAAGTATAGTTGATAAACCTAACTTTTTTCTTTCTTTTTACTTCTGTTTCTGATTTCGAAGGACTTGATTTGCCCTTTTTACCTGATTTCCCTTTAGATTTTTTAGCTGGAGACAGTTAATGAACCCCAAAGTAGTATGATTTTCTCGTATTGTCAAAGCTTTCTTCAATTTTTTATTCTACTTCATAGGATTTAAAGATTTTTGAGTTGATATCATACTCACTCTCATATCCCTATCTACTCATTTTCTTCATTTGCAAGTAGTATGCTGCAAGATCTGAGCCTTGCTTGTTCACTTCAATAGAATTCCGAGCATGAGTTATATCAAATCCCATCTTTTTGAGCTCATGCATGACTGTTGGATCAGCTTTAATAATATCGCTGCCGACCTTGATTCCAAGAGTTGGAAAAGGCTTATCAAATTTCTTGAACCAAGAATGCAGCTCAATATCCTCAATCGTATATCTTTTTGCTGGAGAAACCTATAATACACGGGTGATCAAATCTTTGAATTACTAACTTACATTGGCAGGTAGATATAGATCTCCTTTTTTAATCTTTTTATAGAGTTCATGCGTGTCTGGATCTTCGAAGGGAAGGTAGCCACAAACCATAGCAAATAGGATGATCCCACAGCTCCA
>Ga0100378_1006846_pt1 | contig 10248 bp, 11 predicted proteins | sample CryGeymeta201502_FD_81535 | JGI IMG/M metagenome (GOLD analysis project Ga0100378, IMG submission 81535) | Groundwater microbial communities from Crystal Geyser aquifers in Utah, USA - Crystal Geyser metaG 2015-02 | ecosystem: Environmental > Aquatic > Deep subsurface > Groundwater | place: USA...
CTACGACGCTGGTGTTGCTGGAGCAAATACTGTCAATGCCGCGGGTTCTCAATCTGGGATAACTCTTAGATTTAAAGACGGTTCTACAATGGAGGTAGCGGATATGGCAGCGGCTCAGCCTTTTATAAATCAATCAGGGGCTGTTGTTGAAAGTGGGAATACAAATAGTGCATCAACAACAGGAAATGCTAATATCCCTACTGGAAGTTCTGCAAATATAGGAAACGTGCCTAATGGTGCGATAATAAAGTTTAAGGGAAAGCCAGAGGTTTATTTATATGACAACGGTATTCTTAGACATTTTACAAGAGAAGTAAGAACAGCAAATGGCAGATCAATATTTGATAGTATGGTAGAATTAGATCCTAGCTTAGAAAGTTCTTTTACTAGAGGTGGTGCTGATATATCTGCTGACATACCGTTTGACCCACCAGCATTTAATCCAAATAATCTTTCTAGTAGTACTCCGGGCACTTCAGGCAGTACTAGAAACACTAGTTCAACTGAAAATATTGGCTCGACTGAAAATATTGGAAATAATTCTGAATCATCAACTGATAATTCTCAACTTGAACAAATAACTAATTATATTAATGGATTAACTTTATCTGAAGCTGAAAAGAATCTTCTTAAATATATTTGGACAAATGCAGATAATTATACTTCCGGTCAAACAATTCCTAGTGCAGCTGATTTAGATAAAATTATTCAAAATGCAGCTACTAGTGCTCAAACCGATTTAGACCCTTATTATCAGAAAATTGAAAAAAGAGAATTAGAAGATTTAAAGAATAAAATATCAGATATTAGAAAGTCTGCTGCAAGATATCAACAACAAGAAGAAAGTAGTTATGCTGCAAAATTGGCTTCTGCAAAACAATCTTTAAGATCTAGAGGTTTAACTTTTTCTGGAAATGCTCGTGCTTCTTTAGGAGGTGAAGCTGCTATTGATGCACAAGGAATTGAAGGAGCTATTCCTCAAGAAAGAAGATATAATTGGGAAAATAAAATTGCTGATTGGCGACAATCAACGCGCGACTTAGGAACTGCAGCTGAAAGAATGTTAGGATCAGAAACGCTATCTCAAAATAGAACAGACCTAGGATTAGAAGCAGCCTTTCCAAATCCCTATGCTAATTCGCAAACATATAACAGTTCTAATATGCAAGCAGCTCATTTACCAGCTCAACAAGGAGATTCTAGATATGTGGAGAATTCAGACTTAGCTCTTGAAAGAAAAGCTGCTATTGAAAAATCTAAGTGGGAGAGAATTAAGGCTTACGCACCTTGGTTAACATCATAATTAATATATATGGCAATACAATTTTACAAAGATCAAAAAGGAGATTTAAGAGAAGTAGGCACGAACAGATATATTTCTGCTAGCGAATTTGGAATCGGCACGCCAAATGCTGGTCGTGGTTTTATAGAGAAAAAGAATTATCAAGCACCACCTGATATTAAAAGAACAGAGGATGGTAATGTAGAGTTACTTCAAAAAAGTCCTCTAAATGATTGGAAGAATTATGAAGTATTAAAGAATTCTGTTCGGGATATTATTAAAATGAAACAGAACTTTAATCAAGATATACAAGGGGCAAGACAGAAGTGGCGTTTATTAGCTACAGATACTAGTCCATTTGGCGGACAAAGAGATCCGGCTTTTCAAGTTGCTGGAACTTTTGATGATGCTGCATTTCGTGAAATGAGTCCTGAAGATCAAGCTTCTGTAAGGGCTAGTCGATATTCAGCTTCAGAAAGTAATTTAAGAGGATTAGAAGAAGAATCAAAATATAGACAAACTCGAACGGAAGATATGTTAAAACAAGTAGATGATGCTAGAAAAAATGTATTAGAGGAAACAACAGCTCAACAGGATGCTGAATATAGAAGATTACAAATTCTTAAAGATAAAAAAGCATTAGGTATGCCCATAACACAACAAGATCTAACTGGAGATACAACAGGAAATATAATAGGAAATAGAGAAGGCGGATCAGTATCTTGGAGAAATAATAATCCTGGTAATATAAAGTTTGGTCCTTTTGCTGAACAATATGGAGCAACTAAAGGAGCAGCAGCATCTGATGGTGGAAACTGGGCAGTATTTCCCGATGAACAAACTGGAATACAGGCTCAAAAAGATTTATTAACATCTCCAAATTATAAAGACTTATCATTAGATAAGGCATTATTAAGATGGTCTAATAACGGATATGATAGCAAATCATTAATAGAAACTATTGGTTATACTCCTACGTGGCAGGGTAAAAAAACTTCTCAGATGTCAGACGCTGAACTTAACGATTTAGTAGAAGCTATGAGAAAAAGAGAAGGATGGAAAGAAGGAAAAATTACTAATCCAAGTTCTGCTATTACTCATGATACTTGGACTGATGGTCAAATCCAGAAATTAGCTAAGGATTTAGGAGTTAGTTCTGCTGATTTAAAAGCTCAAAAAACTGATACTGAATTAGATGAACTGAATCAACAAATAAGAACAGCCACAATAGATAATGCTTTATCTAGAATTAATGATGGTATAGATGGAAATCCTCCTATGAAAACAGCAATTTCTGTAAGAGGAAAAACAGTAGAAAAGCCAGATCCGAATCTTATTTATTCTGAATTATTTTTATTATATGGTGATTCTCTTAATGCTCAAGAATTTGAGGCTATTATGAATCAATCTGGATTTGTAAAAGAAAACGGAGTTTGGACTAATCCTTAATTAAATTTATGACTACAATAGATGAATTAATTTCAAAGAAATATAAACAGCCTAAAGTAAACTATCAGGCTAAGACTACTGCTTGGCAAAAGATTACTGATACTAGCAGATGGAAACAAGCAGCTCAAGAAATTGCTCAGAAAATAGTTCCGCCAGTTGTAAGAGGTTTAGAAAAAGCAGCTCCTGTTGCTGATAAGTTTTTAAATACAACAAAAGATGTTCTAGCTGCTCCTTATGGTGCGGCAGCTGGTTTATTTTCTGGAGCAGAAGAATTAACCCGACAACAACTATTTAATGAACCTATAAAAACTCAAGATATAAAATCTGCTTTTAAACTAGGATATGACGTTGGATCAAATACAGCCAAAGCATCTACTATAGATCTTCCTACTACTTTAATTAAATCAGGGAAAAATACTATTAATGCCGTATCTTCGTTAGTAAGAGGAGGTCAAGACTCTTTAGATTTTGCTATTGATAAATATAATGAAAATTTAGTTTCTCGAGGATATGGAGAATTGCCAAGAGATAATGTTAGGAGTTTATTATTACTTGGTCATAGTTATGGAGAAACAAAGAAAGATGAGCCTGTAAATAATTTTGAAAGAGCTAAGGCTTGGTATTCTGTTTTAGTACCAACGGGAATTGATATGTATATTACAGCTGGAATAGCAAATGGTGCTATTGAAAATTATTATGCAAAAAATCCTCAAGCAGGAATAAAAAATATTGCTTATAAAAAAATTGATACAATTGATTTTATTAATAATCTTAATAAAGTTAGACAAAAGCAAGGGCTTTCTCAAGTTGAGTCGCCGCAAAGAGGTATAGCAACTACGGAGACTAGAATTACACAACCTTCTTTATTAAGACAAGCTGCTACAGAATCTATAAGTAAATTTGGCGGAGACAATGTTAATATTGAAGCTAAATCATATCTTAATGATCCATTACTTCTGAAAGTACAAAAGAATGCTTCAAGATTATTAAAAAGTACTAATCCTAAAGATAAAATAAAAGCTTCTATTCTTAATAGTGTAGTTAAAGCTCAAAATCGAGCTAAAACGACAAAAACATCTGCTCCTAAACAAATACCAGTAAAACCAATTACCCCTACCGTCCAAAGCAATTTTATTGAAAGGACAGCACCTATATCAAGAGAGATGCCTAATCAAACTGTAATTCCTAAACAAACTACTAAATCTGTAAAAGGATTAGATAAAAAGATAGATAAAGTTCAACAAGAATTAGATATTACAACACAAAAAATAAATCCTGACAAATTTATACAAGATCTTACTAAAGCTATTGAGCGAGAACCTAGCACATCACCTTGGAAAGCAGAATTTTCTAAATTAATAGAAAAAACAAGAAAGCTTCAATCAGAATTAAATGCGTTAGAATCTCAAAGAGATATTCCTCAAGTTACTATTAAAAGAGCTGCTGCCGAAGGAGAGCCACAAGTTATTTCTGATAAACCTCAAGAAATTAAACAATCGGCACCTATTAGAATTGAATTAGCACCCCAGTTGGCACCTCTAAAGCTAGACCGTTAAGTTCTATTAATAAATATTTAAAACAACAATTTGGATATACAGATGAAGAATCTTTACTTAAAATAAGAGGAATCTTAGAAAATAAGTTAACTAATGCTAATGAAAAAGATAAAAAAACTTATTCTTCTTCTATAAAGAGATTAGATAATTTATTAGCAGAAAGAAAGCTTATTCCTCAAAAAGAAAAAAGGATTGAACTTACTGTTTCTAAAGAAAAACATGCTCTTAAATTAAGATCTGATATTAAAAAACAATCAAAGATTGAAAATGAAAAATATCAAAGATTAGTAGAACAACAAAAACAAGCTCAAAAAGAAATAGAAAGAATAAGAACGCAACAAGTTTCTCGAGATTTAGAAAAAGAAAAACCCTCAGAAGTAATTACTCGTAAAATGACTACTGAAGAAAGAGAGTTTTATAAGATAGAGGAAGAAAAAGATATTAAATCTACTTTAAGACAAGAAACTTCTCAATATTTACAGAAAGAACAGTTTAGAAATCAATTAAATGAATATATAGATCAAGGTAAGCCTTATGAGTTTTTTGCTGATATTTATAATAATGAATTGCTTAACTTTCTAGAAGGAAAAAGTTCTTGGGATAAATCTGGAGAAGTTCAAAAAATATTAGACAATTGGGAACTTGAAAAAGATCTACCCTCTTTTATAAAATCTAAACAAGGTCAAGTAAAATTTATTACGCCTAAAGATGTTCCCGATTTTTTAATGCAACAATTATTAGATATAAAGTCTTTACCTCAATTTAATGCTGCTAAGTATAATTTTGTAAATATACCTAAAGATATTACACCAGCTTACTCAGATTGGAGCAATGTTGTTATTAACGTACCTCGAATATTAAAAAATTATATTAAATTAGAGAAAGGAGAAAAAGTTTTATTAGATAATGGATCTTATTTCAAAAGAGGTAATTTAAGTCTAGAAGAAGCTCAAATTTCTTATCTATCAAAAATTATAGAACATGAACTAAAACATAATAAAGTTCCTATTGGAGAAGCTATTAAATTTTATCAAGAAAAAGAATACCGACCTATCCATGAACAAAAGATAGTAGAAAATCAAATAGAACCTACTTTAAAAATATCAGAAAAAGATATTCAAAATATTGCTAAAGATTTTTGGTCTAATAAGAAAAGAGTTGAAGAACAAGTTAAATCATTAGATCTTATTACTAAAGATGATAAAGAAATAGAATTACCATCTTTCTTAGGAATAAAAAATCAAATAGAAATTCCATATTTAATTTCTAAAGAAGCAAAGAGTTATTTCTTAGAATGGATTGATTCTAAAATTCTTAAAAGATATGGAGAATCAGGAAAATATATTTATAATCATATTAAATTAGCTGAAAAATGGTCTATTAAATCTAAATCAAGACCTGTATTCGAATTAACTAAAGAATTAAATAAACTTTCTAAAGAAGAAAGAAATAATTTTTCAGATTATGTAAAAGAAATAAAGCCAATTCCTAAAAATGCTATAATAGCTGTTAATTTATGGAGAAAAATATCTGCACAAATTGCTGAAGTTGCTACTACGTATAATACTCAAGTAAAAGATATTAATGGTAAGTATTCTGATTTTTCTAGTCATATACAAAAGAATTATTATCCAAAATTTGTAATACAAGAAGAACTAGAAAAGATTATAAAAGATAATAATGGGTTTAGAAAAACAGTAGAAAAAATGGCTAAACAAAACAATATTTCTATTTCTAAAGCAGAAGATATTCTTAATAAAATCATTGAAGTAAAAGCTGATTTCTTTGGTCATCTTGAAAGAATTGGATATTCTAATTTACCAGAAAACTTCTACGAAATAGATCCCATTAAAATATTACCTAATTATATTAGTGAAGCATACAATCGTCTTTCTCAAATTAAATTCTTTGGTTCTAAAAATGAAATATTAGATTTTGTAATTGAGAAAGCAAGACAAGAAGGATATGATTATGCTTCTTTAAGGAGAATAGTAAATATATCTTTAGGATTACAAAGATTTGAACCTCTAGCAGAAAAAACATCAAGAGCTATTAGAGATTATAATAATATTAGTAAATTATCTTTAGCAGCTATTACGAACTTAGGAGATTTCTCAAAAGTATTTGTTCGTACAGGAAGTTTTTCTCGAGGATTGCAAGGTATTATTAGATCTTTTACTAAATCAGGAAAAGAATTTGCTGCAAAATCTGGTGTTATTGATCCAGAATTAGTAAAATACGCCCAAGAACAAGGAATGGAATCATGGGCTTCTATGAAATTTTATACTTTAACCGGATTCAAATCTATTGAAAAAAAAATTAGATCTTCAATGGCTAATGCTACAAAAAAAGATGTAGATTATTTATTTAAAAGATTAAAAAGAAATCCTAATAATATTTTTGTTAGAAGAAGATTATCTCAATATAATCTTAATGCTGATGATTTATTAGAACAAAACGAAATAACTGAATCCGATTATTTAGATGCTGCTATCGAAGCAATTTCTAATACTCAACCAACTTCTACTTTAGATGTTCCACCACAATGGAGAACTCCTTTAGGAAAGGTAGTAACTCAATATAAACAATTTGCTTATAAGCAAGGTGAATTCTTATATAATTTTGTAGGAAAAGAAGCTACTAAAGGAAATTTTAAACCTCTGATATTATTCTTATTATCTGTTATGATTTTAGGATATCCTATTAAAAAGATGAAAGATTATATTAAGAAAGGTTATTCCGAGTCTTTACCTTTCTTTAAAGAAGTTGTTCAAGACTTTTATCAAATAGGTGGCATTGGATTAGCTTCTGATTTTATAAAATCAATGCAATACTCTACTATGAGTGGAGCTTTTCTTGTTTGGATGTTAGGACCTTCTTTTTCTGACGTAGATCAATTTTTTAGTAGTGTCTTTCATGATTTTAGAGTTATTATAGATAATAAAAAAGAATTTGCTGACTTTGGTCATAAAACAGCTCCAAATAAATCTCACATACAACTTATTAAAAAGAATCTTTATAAAATTCCTTTTGTTGGACCCATTCTAACTAATCAATTATTTCCTGATAAAAAATCTTCTTCTGGTAGTAATCTTAATAAACAACTTAAAACTCTTAATTATCTTTTTGGTATTTCAATAGCGCAAGCAGAAGAACTTAATGTAGTAGATAAGTTATGGACTCCACAAGTTAATGTACAACGCGAGCTAACAATAGGGGGTAGAAAATATCCTGTTAATATAAAAACTACTATAATTCCTGCTGAAAAGATAAGAGCAGTGAAAACATCTTTTTATAATTTAAGCAAAGGTCAAACAGATAATAATCCTGGCATTGGTGCTTTTGGAAAAAGAATGTCTTTTGGAGATGTAGCTATGCCTAGAAATTGGCCTGATTATTCTAAAATTCGTTCTGCTTCTTTAAAGGGAAAAGATATTTTAATTAAAGTTCCTAAATTAGAAGATATAAAAACTCCTTATGGGCAAGGAGTATTTAGAGTAAATGATACAACGAATAAAAGAATTAATAAATTAGATTTTGTTAGCGATAATTTAACAAGTCAGGTTGACACTAATTTTGAAAGAAAAGTTGCTAGATCTAAGGTTGGATATTATATTATTAATCGTGAAGATTTAAAATGATTAAAATAAAAGTAAAAAAAGTATATTTAGATAATAAATTAATACATGAATCTAAACTTAAAAAGAAAAACTGGATTCAAAAAGTTATAATTTATTTATCTCAATTTCTACTCTAGGATTATCGGAATATATTTTTTCTACAATATGACGAGCTATTTGCCCGTCATTTTTGTAACATACTTCTTCTAATAAATCTTGATAGAGCTTTAAAATATTATCAGCATCTGGTTTTTTACAATGCCAAGTATTAATTATCTGGTTGTGTTTCTTTTGCGACATCCGTGGAATCTTCATATATGCTTTAAGAATAAATTCTAAGGCACCTTCTTCGTAATATTCTATCTTTTGTCCTAATAATTGTTTTTGTAATTCTTTCTTATCTTGTGAACTTGGATCGTAAGTAGAAACAAAATTACCTATTCTATGGAATTTAGGCCTCTTTTGTGGTATTGGATCTCCTTGAAATATTAATTTCATAATTCTTCGGCTATTCCAATTAATTCAGCAACACAAAGAATAATAACTCCAAATGTTAAATCGGTTATTAAAAATATAAAACCTATTATTCTTACAAAACTTTTTATAAAACTAAGGATTTGATGTATCATATTAAATAACCTTTAGCAATAAAATCACTTCCAAATATAGTAACTTTATTTTTATTAATAATTAATTTATGTTTTATTTTTGCTGGTTTACCTTGTATACTAGCTAATTGAAAATTTATAATATTATATTCTTTTAATAATTTTCTTAATTCTTTATTTGTATAGATAGTACTATGATAGGACATTTTTATTTTATTAAATTATATAAATCACTTAACGTCTTAAGAGGAACATTCTTACCCTTCTTATCAGTAACATAGTTTTTCTTATAATCTTTACCGCAATTTAGGTCATAAAGCCAATATTCAATCCAGTCGTAGGGATGTTTAAAAGAAGCTTTTATTGCCATTAGAACTAATGCTTCATACTTTTCAAGATGAAAACCATTGAAATCAGGTGCAAACGCCCTAAATGCTTCGTCTAGTTTCTCTTCGGATTCTTTAAGTTCTATTAACCCAGTCATTAATTTTATAAATGTTTCTTTTGTCATATTAGTCTATTATTTCTTTATTTTCTAAGAATCTAATAACATCACCAACATAATAAAGTGATTCATCTCCAACACAGGCAACGGTTTGATCAGCCATATAATATTTAAACTTTTCTACACTTCTATTTGCTTCAAACATTAACCCTTTTATTGAACTTTCTGGAACTCCAGATACTACATATTTATTTACTAAATTTTCTATTTCTTTCATATTATTTATATTAATTAGTTACTCAATTACAGTTACCCCTAATGCTTTGAAGAAATTATTTACTTGTGATTTACTAATTTTAGTAGTACCACCTCTGCCATAAAATTTAGCATTTTGCAGGTCAGCTCCACGCAGGTCAGCTTCATACAGGTCAGCTCCACGCAGGTTAACTTTCACCTTTTTAACCGCTTCTTTGTAAGTTGTTTTTGTACATTTGAAAATAACATTTCCAGTAAACCTGTCTTTAATTTCTATACCAATGGTTTTTTCTTTTTGTTTATCTTCTGCTTCTTATATATAAGACTTTACTTGTTCTAAGTTGTCTAATACATCTTTTTTTGTAATTGTCATTTTGTTTATATTAATTAGTTAATCATTATTCAGCGAAGTGTGATAGTATTCAGTTTTGCTAGACATTATAAGTTCAGCGTAATTATTTAACTGTAACATTGTCCGCAATTAGTCGAGTGCACCGCCTAATTGTATTTAACGGATGTTACACGCTTCTTTATAATTATCCGTACGTACTTGACCGAATTGGAGTAAATCCATACTACCAACTATCACGCTCGCTTTAAAGATCTGCGGTTCCCCGCTGAATAAAGACTAATCCATTTTACATTGAAAGCAACCACCAACTAAATGTCCTTCGTGAAAATCTTCATTATCCCCATAAACATATTCTTCCATCATTTCTTCCCAGCCCTCTTCTCCGAACATATTCACTGGGTCTTCGCCTGTAATTTCTATAAACTTTTCTCTTGTTATCATATATTATTTATCTTTTAAATATTTAATTATACTCTCGGGGTTAAAAATCATTTTATTCATATTATTTTATATCTAAATTAAAAACATCTTTAGCTCTTTGTTTTAATAACTTATCAAAATCTATAATCTCTTGAGTAGTATATTCAATACCGTGGGTTGGTCGTAAGAACATCAACTTCTCTATTGTGTCTTTTCTAATTAGGTCTGTTGTGTAACCTCCAGTAATCGTTACATTGCCTA
>Ga0100378_1006849_pt1 | contig 10246 bp, 15 predicted proteins | sample CryGeymeta201502_FD_81535 | JGI IMG/M metagenome (GOLD analysis project Ga0100378, IMG submission 81535) | Groundwater microbial communities from Crystal Geyser aquifers in Utah, USA - Crystal Geyser metaG 2015-02 | ecosystem: Environmental > Aquatic > Deep subsurface > Groundwater | place: USA...
AATTAATAAAAAAAAATATATTTTTACTATCTTTGTCTTTATCTTTACTTTCATCAACTAAATACTTTTCAACTTCAATTTCTCGATTTATTCTTGCAAAGTCATTATTGCGATCATTATTGTTTAAGTGACCAGCTATATAATAAATTAATTTTTGTTAATTTAATATAATAATGTAATGTTTCATTAATATTTAAAGAGTAATTACATGCTAAATGTGAATTGATAAATAATAAAGATAAATCTCTATATTTGAATGTAATATAAGCTGCTCCTTTATTACCCAACATATTACAGAATCCACATTTTATAGTTGATTTATTAATACCTAATATAAATAAGTATTAAAGTATAATTTTAAATTATTGAATTTATATTAAATAATAATTACAATGAATTTGATTGAGTATTTTTAATTTAGCAAATATAGCAATATGCATTGCACCTAACATTTCAGAAGCTATTTCATAATATTTGTCTTCAAAATGTGCCCTATAATATAATTATTTTATTATAAGTAAACAGCAAAATAAATACAATAATAAATTTTCCCAATCAATTTTACTTGAGCAAAACATAGAGAGAAATATACTTTTTGAACACTCCTGAGTACTTATAACATATAGATCATGGTCCTGATCTAACGGAGCTAGTTGCTTAAGACTTTCACTATCACACATCTAACGATTACTATAAATTTATAACTTTTCCGTGTAAGTTCCATGTAACGGCATATATACTTAATTTATTTTCCTTGATAACTTTGAAATCTTTGAATGCTTTGTTTTCTATATTATCTTTTATGCTTAATTTCTTTTTATCGCCGTTTTCGTGAATTTCAAATACTTTAGATTTTTTATATTAATTAATAGTATTTGTATTAATTTACATTTTTGTTCATCATTTTCAAGTAAAGTAAGTGGTTTGCCCTTAACAATATTAGCTTTTGATTTATTATCATAATTATCAAATGAGTTTTCTGATATTTTATTCATTTTTTTATAACTTAAATATATTTATATTTAAATTATTTAAATAAGTATGTTAATTAATATATTCAATTTAAAATTAAATTAATAACTAAACAATAGTAATGGAAAAAAAGATGAAATACGAAGATGCAATAAAGTTATCTCCGTTCGAAAAAACAACTAAATTTAGTAAATATTAATTGAATTAATAATTAACTTACTAGACACATTTCCATGGATGATGATAATTCATATTTTATTGGTTATTCTAACAACATTTCAATCAGTTTCTTGCCTTGGTAACAAATCAATTATTACTAGAGCACAAGAAAGATCTATATACAATATTTTCATTGATGAGGTAAGAATATACTACTCTAACTACTACAATAACTAACAAAATAATTAGATTCCAAATCCAGACCCAGATCCACCTAAAACAGTTTACTTATACACCACAGGAGACTTAAAAGAAAAACTAAACAAAATTAATACCGATTACATTAACCTTAATTCTAAAACAATGGAAATAGTAGAACTTCCTCTTGATATGCATAGTATAATGGAATTTACTTATATGGACAACGATAACAGTATTATCGAACTACATAATTATAAAAATCAACAAATAAATTTGAATGCAGAGAAAATACCACAATACCTAAGTTATATTATTGATAATACAACTATGGGCCCGTTTGATTATTCTGATGACAAGCTTAAGGTTTTCTTAAACAATGTAGTAAACTTTCGACTTAATTATACATATACAACATATGTTCCTAAGTTTAAGAATGATAATTATGAGTGTAGTTATTATGTAAGATAATTAGCATTAATATATTAATTTATATTAGGATATTCATACAGTATACAATTTCGTTGAAAGATCTCATTTCAGATTGGATCTGAATATAAATCGATTACCATGTTTTAAAAGTGAAGCTAGAAATAGCTTATCATATTTTAATATATTTGTAAAGGAATTAAAGTGGATTCATATTCTTGTTTTAGTTTTAGCTGCTATAAGTGCATTTCTATCATGGCAAGAAATTCATCAATATGCTGAAAATTTAAATAGAACGAAAAAGAATTTTAAAGAGCATGAAGTAAGATAACTAATTTTATATTAAATCTAATTTTTAACTATTTTATTAACTCTATTAACTATAATAATCATAATAACCATATTAACTTAATCAACCATCTTAATTGTCTTTAGATTAAACATAAAAAATATGTTACAAACTCGGATGAGTCAGATTATTACAATCCTGTTTTTGATCCTTTGTTAGATAAGACAGAGAAAACAGAGAAAACTGAAACTGCTAAACCTTCAAATAAATACGATACTGCTAAAGGTGTTATCCGATACATAAAAAATAAAAATAAACTAGAACTTAGCTGGTGGCCAATTACTTGCCTAATAGGAAACCTTGTTGAAGTCTTCGGAAGTGGACTATGCCTAACAAGTTATGAAATAAGTTCAACACAAGAAATTCTAATCGGAATGGGTTGCATGATATGTTACTGTGGTATCGGGCGTTATATAGAATACAATTCAGAATACTCAGCTATTTATAGTACTTTGAAGAGTTCTTTACCAAACGTAATGAGATATCTCTTCGGAGTCATGCCAATATTTTTTGGCTTTACATTCCTTGGAGTATGTTTATTCTGGAGATCAGATAGATTTTCTGATACAAGTAGCACAATGAATGCTTTATTTGCTTTAATGCATGGTGACTCTATTTTCGATATATTAAAAGACCTTAGCAGTTTCAGCTTTTTATTGGGTCAAATTTATATCTATATCTTTTGTACTTTGTTCATTGTAATTGTTTTAAATGTGTTCATATCTATAATTGAAGAAGCTTATATAGTTAAAAAACTACAAAATAAAAATCATTGGGTTAATGACTATTTAAAGTTGGACAGAGAACATGCGATTTTTAAAGACCAAAAAGATCCTAATGATCTTGATGTAGGATACGGAGGATTTGGAATAGAAAGATCAAAATCAAGAAAATTTACTGCTCCCGTTAAGAAATTCGAATCAACACAGAATCTTCTACCAAAATCAATGTTTTTACCGGGACAAGTTCATGGATTGCACGGGAGTCACCAGGCAGATCGTGGAATTATGGGTTCATTATCGAAAAGGAAGTCATTTGGAAGAAAAGATGATATGCCGATAGTTCACGGTTTAGGAGGTAGTAATGCTGGAAGTATTAAATCATTTGAAAAGAAAAAACTAACATTTGCTTCTCCACAAAAAGAAACTGTTGTTCATCAACCTCAATATCACCCAAGTATGTTCAAAGAAAAAAAAGTATTGGACAATTTAACTAAACTTGAAATTGATAAAGTAGTTGAAAATCATTTTGGATCTGTAAATATTATAATATTAATATAATTTAATATCACTTATTTATTATAGATTGAAAAAAGTCTTGATGAAATAATCAAACTAACTGACGAAGTCAAGAAAATGAGAGATAATGATCTTTCTGATGAATTAAGGGTTATAATCTTAGATCATTTAACAGAAATAGAAAATAAAAATAAAGCCCTTAAGAAATTTTGTGATAATAATTAAGAGATAGTTAGATGATATTTAATTAATTTAATAAAGATCAAATTATAAATAATTTATTATATGTATGAAATTCTGGAAAAGTTTCATTTTAATATATTTTATTTTATTACTTTATTAAAATGAAAAATGGTTTAAAAATCGTGGTTCTGGGCGCAACAGGGGAAACAGGAATACAAGTTCTTAAATTAGCTCTTAAAAACAATCATAATGTAACAGCTATTGTAAGAAATAAAGCAAGTTTGATAGAATATTCTACAGAAAATTTAAATATTGTAGAGGCTGATGTATTTGATGCTAAAACTTTGGAACCTCATTTTAGTGGAAAAGATGTTATTATATCAGCATTAGGATTTACAAAAGTTGGTGTTGATGTTAAAATGACTTTATTTACTGATAGTATGAAGTCGATTTTGACTGCAATGCATAACTCTAAAGTGTCTAGAATTATAACAATTTCTGCTTGGTTTACAGATCCAAATAACAGAGTTGGCCATAAAGTTTTTGATCACTATTGGTCAAAAATTCCTGGACTAACTCAAACTTTAAATAACGAATATGAAATGGAAGAAATGTTAAAATTAGAAAAAGATATATATTTTACTTCTGTAAGATGTCCATTCCTTACTTGGGATGAAAGTAAAGCAGCTGAAATTATTTATTGCGAAGGAAATTGGGTTCCAAATTCAAGTGCCTATTTAGGCAGAGAGGATGTTGCTAGATTTTTAATAGCTGTAGCTGAAGATCAAACTTTATATAAAGGGAAATGTATTTCAATTGCTGGAAAATTTGTTTCGCATGATGATGAAACTGCAACTCATGGTAGGTTAACAGATAAATTATTAGTTGAAAAGAAATAAATATTAAATGAGATAGAACTATTAGAAATTATTTAAATTATTAGACCTATAATCAAATTTATTATTTTACTTTAAACTAATATATTATATATTAATTAATTAGGATAGTTAATATTACTTTAATATTACTTTAATATTGCTTTAATATTGCTTAAAAACACTTTTAATAAAATATTAAAAACTAATAATTATTAACTATAAACAATTATAAAATTATATTATATATAAAGCCAAAAACAATTATTATTTTATAATTTTATCACATAAATTATAAATTAAAATAATCTCTTTATTAATTATATATGTTATTTATTCTGATTCATTCCAGCACTACCAGCATTATTGCCAGCATTACCAGCATTATTATTTGCATTGTTAGCATTATTGTTATTGTTATTCGGAGGGAAATTCATGTTTTGTGGAGGAAACCTCAAAAAGTTAGGATTAAAATTAGGAGGTAGATTCGGAGGCATAATACTTGGATTAAAATTAGAATTCATATTCGATTTGTTGTTAAATTTATGATTGTTGTTATGCCCTTGTCCTTGATTATTATTCCCCATGTTAGGAGGAATCATATTAAAAGGCGGTAGTGGAAGTTGTTGATTAAATTTTAACGGAGGCATATTGAAGTTAGGTGGGAAGAAAGGTGGCCTATTATTATGATGTTGCATGTTGTTAAAATTCATTTTATTGTCGAACTTGTCAAATTTAGGATCTTGTCTTTCATTGTCTTGTCTATCACCTCTATCAAATCTATCTTGTCTATCACCTTTGTCGAATCTATCTTGTCTATCACCTCTGTCAAATCTATCTTGTCTATCTCCTCTATCAAATCTATCTTGTCTATCTCCTCTATCAAATCTATCTTGTCTGTCACCTCTATCAAATCTATCCCCTCTTTCTGACCTATCTCCTCTGTTTTCTGATTCAGTTCCACTATCAACACTATTTTCTTTAGTTAACTCATTATTCAACTTATTCATATTGCTGTTGAAACCAGGTAAGTTTTCTGGTTTGACAAAGTTATTGTTTGCTTTTTGGAACTTAAAGTTGGGAATTTCTCTACCTAAATGTTAAATTAAGTTAATATTTAGATATATTAATGGTTTTAATTAATATCAATATATAAGTAAATATGTATTAGTTAATTACCTGCATAATTAATATCATGAATGAAATGACACTTTTCTTCTCTATTGCAACCAACTTCGCTATGGAAGTTCCTACAAGGCTTAGTTTTATAATTAGGCGGTCTTAAATTATTATTCATATTGTTATTATTCATATTGTTTAAATTATTCATATTATTCATATTATTCATATTGCTATTATTCATATTATTAAACTTCTTTTCAAATTTATCATTATTATTGTCATTATTTAAATTATTAAATAGTGGAAAATTAACATTAGGAGTTAAAGGAATATTAGGTATAGGTAAATTAGGTAAAAAAGGCAGTTTCATATTTGTATTAAATGGAAAATGAAAATTAGGATTTGTATTAATCAAATTTGGATTTTGACTATTATTTTTTAATACCAACTTGTTCTTTGCATCAATAATACTCTTAATAACTTCATGATCTACTTTTCCAGTATTTGAAAATGTCTGAAGAGTACTTAGTAATTTTTTCATTATTTCCTGATCTTCAGGATTGTTACTCTTACTAAAAATCTCAAGGCACTTTTGGAGTTCAATAAGTGATTCTTGTGTTAAAGCGCGGTCTTGCTTTTCTTTTTCGGTTTCTAGAACTTCTTTTAAATTTTCTATTTTTAGTATGTTTGGATCAATAAAATCAAATAAGCCTTGCTCGCCAAGCTTAGGATGAACAGGAATATCATTTTCCTATAAGATTAATTAGTATATTAGTATTATGTAAAAAGTTATATAATTGTATAGGAATTATAATAAATTATATTAAGTTAATATATACTCTGAAGTAAACAACGCTAATAATCTTTGTAGTAAGACTATCAATAATATGTTTTTCTATACTATCCTCTCCTTGTGCTAAATCAAAACTTGATCCAAGATTAACGGCTAAAATAATAATTAATATATAATTGATATATTTAATTGTCTTACGTAAAGGAGCAGTCCATGGTGCTTGTGGTAAAATTCTAAAGTTATCCTTAGCTGATTTATGTTTTTCCTTTGCCTAATCATTTATATTATTATATTATATTAGTAGATTATTTTTACCTTCTTATTGTTTTCTTTTTCCATATTAACTTCTCTTAATCTCATATCTTCAATAAATTTATAATTAGGATTATTCATAATTTCTTTTTGAATTTTCTCATACTCATCTTCGGATATTGCAGCTGCATTAGGTTCATCAGTTAGTTTAAAGATCTTAATATTTTCTAGTTTGACTTCATTTTCAAACCTATTAAAATTGTAAATATTAGTCATTTAGTTATGTAAATTGTTAAAATCTTTATAATACCTTAAACTTAATTTCTTCTTTTTTGTTAAAGTAAGAGGTTGAGAATTAGAATTTGAAGCTGATGTCGTTATAAACGATGACTTTTTAAGTATACTCTTTATAACACCTGGTTTTGAATGTTTTTTCTAATAATATTAAATAATTATCAAGTAAAATATAGTTTTATAGTTTTTAATAGAATTCTTTATTAACAATATTATATTATAGTTGTAATTTATCACTATACTCACCTCGTCTTTTTTATTATTATCCTGATAATAATCTTTTTTATATTCATTCGACTTCATGAATTTTCCATTACCATGATGATTCATATTTTGATGATGTTGATAGTTAGGAAATTTCTCTTTGCTCTCATATTTAGTCCTAAAAATAAATAAATTAATAAATTTAAAAGCAATGAATATATATATTAGAAGGTTTGTAATAATAGATTGAAATAGTTTTGATTAACAAAACTAACTAAACTACTAAACTACTTAATGTTTAATTGAAGTATCGAAAGTAGCTTATCATATATTAATGAAAAAAATTAATTCGACAAACAATAACATGTTATTATATACAAAACTTATTAGACTCAATTTAATTTTAATGTTATACTTTTTATTATTTTTATCAAATTCTTGATCAAAATCTCTTTTTTCTCTCTTTTTATTAATGAATTGATAATCATGTGTAGAATGAGAAGAGTTTGAGTAATGTATATTTTGATTGTGTTGACTGCTATGTTGATTGTTATGTTGGTTGTGTTGGGTATTTTGGTTGTATGAACTATGTGAGTTGCTGTTGCGTGGAGAACTATCTATGTTTTTATCTAAGCTTTCCTTATTATGGCCATGTGTATGGCTATGACCTGAACTTTCTTCTTTGTTTGGTTTAGTTTTCTCATCGCTATTTGATTTTAAACTTTTTTCTTTTTGGTCTGAGATCATCTTTTTCCAACGTTCTACTATTGCTTCGCATTTTCCTTTAATTTTTGAGTCTTTTACACATTTTCCTAGTTTATTGATTTGTTTTCCAAATTTTGTATTTTTTAGGTCTTTTGATTTTATTGGCATCTTATTTGACAAGTTGAGTATTTGGTCGAGTAGATCATAATCCTTTTGTTCTAGATTAATCTGATTAGTATGGTTTTCAATTTGATCTTTGTAAACTGAGACCCAATCTGTTAACAAAAATATTCCTTGCTGATTCATGAACTCCTTGATAATTTCAATGTTTTCTGTTAAATTCAAAATTTGTATTGGGATTATTCTTGTCTCGGCAAGACTTTCTCTTTTCATTATCTCAACTAACGCTGTTATTCCTTTTATTTCGACTAATCCTCCTTTAGTATCAATATAATTCTTCATCTCAAGTAGTATACTTTGTTTCTGTTGTTCGTATGGGTCTTTTGGTTTTCTGCCTGTTTTATGGGTTTTATTAGTATTAGACATATCATTAGAGGTATTTGAGGTATCATGTTGAATGTCTCCCCCTTTATCTACATCCATAGTCTCATCTTTGTCTTCATTGTTTTCATTGACTTCATTATATTCAATGTTTTCCCTATCATCCCTTTTTTCTATGCTTTCTTTGTCTCCTTGGAATTTATAATTCAATTTACTTTGATTTTCAAATTTTAAACTGATTATATTATTTGAAACTTGAATGTCTTTCCATTTCTCTTCGAAGTATTTTGATAACTATATTTAAATTTTAAACTTACCACTTCATAAGAAATATTATACTTCTGACTTAACTCTTGTAGTTCTTCGGTATTTGCTGAATCGTTTTCGATAAATAGTTGACATAATAATGATGAATTTGGATCTGTTTGAAGGTTTAATGCTCCGTTTATATGGTTTGACATATTTAGTGAAAGTATATTTGATTTCATATTATAATAAATACTAATCCTTATTGATATAATTAAAAGAATTAAATTATTTTCAAGATAATATATAAAATATTTATAAAAAAATATTGTAATATTCTAATAATTGTTAAAATGTTTTTTATTAGATATATTAGTTAATTTGAATATATAATATTTATATTAAAGGATATGTTTTTCTAACTGTATAAAATAGAGCTAGTCCTCCAACATTAATTACAATTTCAATAGCTAGACTAATCCAAAACCATACTTTATAATTTCCTGCACATCCATTTGCATCAATGGGAGCTGATAACAAGAAAATTAAGAAAAATCCATTTATTAATCCTCCAAGATGTCCCCAATTATCAATTGTTGGATTAGCAAATCCAAATGTAAAGTTCATTAATACGATAAAAAGGATAAATATCAAATTAAACCATTTATTTGTAGAACCATATAATCTGTCTAACGTATGCCAATTAAGAATAAAATATCCAATCTATATATAATTAACATAATTATCATCTTATAAATACATAAGCTCCTAACAATCCATAAATAGATACTGAAGCTCCAACTCCCATATCATTGCTAACCAAAGTACTAAATATTCCACCCCCAAGTCTAATAATATTATAAAATTATATAACAATTCTTACGCTGATAGCAAGTATAAAAATCCTATTTTCAAACTTCCAATAGCATGTTCCATATATGATCCAATTATTATTTGAGAAAATAAATTTACTACAATATGAACAAAATTAGCATGTAAAAAGGCAAAAGTAATAAATCTCCAAACTTCGGCTTTTTGTTGCATTGCATAGGGATACTATTTAAACAATTAATAAAATAATTACTTTCATACCAAGCCAGTTTAAAGTTGTTATAGTTGGTGCTAATAGCTCTTTATCGGTTCTTTTAATTCCATACGCAATTGAAATTATATACATTATTATATCAACTATTGAGACGAAAAAAATAACAGAGTAGAATAGAAACATAGGACAACAGAAATTCTTTAGAAATTTGCAAAAGTTTTCTTCTCTTGGGTTACCGTCTGCTGCTCCGGATCCCATTCCTAAAATAGGCATTCTTTGTTGGTCGTTTTGGTTATTGTTATTGCCAGCTGCTCTTAGATTATTAAAACCTTGCACATTATTCATTTTACTTGTTTATTAATAAATAAAGAAATTAAAGAAAATAATAATTGTATTAATAATTGTCAATAAAATATAAATAAATTAAAAATTAAAACGTTATTTAGTAAATTTTACAATTCTTTAATGGCTTCTATTATATTATTTCATAATAATTACTATTTGTAATTTTAATAATTACAATAAATTTTAATTTTATCTGTATAATATAAAATATCAATATTTGTTTATTTTTAGCTTTTAATTTTATTTTATTTTAATATTAAAAATGAATTCTGATATAATTCCATCCAATTTACCAATTAGACTAGTTGATAGAAGTCATTCGACTTATGTATTTAT
>Ga0100378_1006851_pt1 | contig 10243 bp, 9 predicted proteins | sample CryGeymeta201502_FD_81535 | JGI IMG/M metagenome (GOLD analysis project Ga0100378, IMG submission 81535) | Groundwater microbial communities from Crystal Geyser aquifers in Utah, USA - Crystal Geyser metaG 2015-02 | ecosystem: Environmental > Aquatic > Deep subsurface > Groundwater | place: USA...
AGAGGGTTTGAAGCTGTAACTTATTTAATAAAAGGAAAGAATTATCATGAAGATAATTTAGGAAATGAAGGGACATTAGATCAAGGTGGAATTCAATGGATGACTACAGGAAGAGGAATTATACATTCTGAAATTCCAGACATTGAACTTGACCTTCAAGGATTTCAACTATGGGTAAACCTTCCTAATTATCAAAAAATGATTGCACCATGCTATCAAGAAGCTGAGAATTCCAAAATACCTATTCACAAAGATAAAAACCTTATTGTTAAAGTACTTGCAGGAAAATACAGAGATATAATCGGACCAACTCAAGCCAAAATCGGAAATGTTTCTTATTATGATGTTAAGTTAAATAAAGGAAAATCAATTGATATTAATATTGGAAACAAAACCAATGGAATGATTTTTAATTTTAGTAAAGGATTACTTGAAATAGGTGATAAAAAGTTATTAGAAGGGCAAGCAGGAATATTTGCCGATAGTGATGAAGGTGATACTATTCAAGTAAAAGAAGGAAAAAACGACGAAGCAAGATTTCTCATATTTTTCGGAAAACCAATAGGAGAGCCTATATGGCAAAAAGGTCCGTTTGTAATGGGAAGTAGAGATGAAAATATAAAAGCATATGAAGATTATAAAAATGGAACTAATGGATTTGATAATTCAAAAACGTGGAAATCTAAAAGAGGTGGAAATACTAAATTTACATTAACTTATAAAGCAAAAGTCGAAGATGTAAATAGACATTAAAACTGTTTTTAACGATTAAAGTATTGAAACAAATAAAAGAAAATTGGCTTATTGGCTTATATTTAATTTAATATATTAGTTCTTATTAACATATTAGTTATTAAACACAACAAAATAAAACTATTAATTTATTTTATAATATTAATAATATTAATTAATAATGAATATTCTTTTTAAAAGAATATCAACTAAATCATCATTACACTTACAATCATCTTTCCAAAGAGTTTCTATAATTTCTATGGTTGATAAATTTAACTTCGCAACAAAAACAAGACATTTTATAAAAAGCTCTAACTCACAAAATATTATTAATACACGAATTAAGGTATTAGACGTTCCTGAATTCGGTGCACCTCCAAAAAATAAAATAAAGCTTAAGTATCGTCTTCAAAGAGTAGCTCTTAAAATCAAAGAAGAAGCGTAAATTACATAACTTTACTATAAACAATACTATTAATACTTAATAATTCTTAATATATAACTATATATCTCAATAACAATATAACGATATAACTATTCAGTCCACCCCAGCATGATTTTATGAACTTTAACAAAATGTCTGGTAACGAAATCTTATTAAATATGCAAAATGCCCAATATTTGAGGGACTCTGAATTAGTTAACGCCATTAATGAATTTTCAAAAAGAGCAACTTTGGAAGAAAATAAACATTTGTGTAAGTAAAAAAATTATATTATATAACACTATTTATTATATTCAAATCATTAACTAATTATATCTATAGCAAATTTTCCATGGGTGACGAATCCTTACTTCAAAAACGCTTTAAAATTAGTCATTAATAAGATAAAAAGCATGAGTGTGAGTTTTATACTATTTTTATATATTTTATACTATTTTCATTAATTACTTAGTTAAAACACACAATAACTTTCATGAAAGCGTTAAATCGATTAGAAATTCGTGATGTTGATATATGGAAAGATATTGGGTTTAATATTGATAGACTTTTACACCAACTTGATCATTCAAAAATCTCAACTGTTGTTGACCTTTTTACATCAAATTATAATAACTCTAAGGATTTAGTTGCTAAAGTAGTAACATTTTTACCTCTTCATGTAAATAAACTTGGAGATTTTGAATTAATTAGAATTATGAAAATAACACTTAATAAAGGGTTATGTTCAGAAAGACTATTTAGAAGCTTTTTCTGTAAAAGGTTAGAACAAAGAGCTGGAAATATGAAATTTGAATTGTATATTAAAGCTTTAAAAATGTTAGCAAAACAAAGATACCAGGTATAATCTTATATTTACAATACTTTCAATCACATATTTTACACATAACTCATAATTTTTATAACTTATTTACTATATTTAGTCTGACTTAGCTTTTTGGGACGATCACATGCTAAGAGCAGTCGAAGACTACTTTTTAAATTATGAAGAAGCCAATACTTTATGGTCAACACTTATACAAATTAAATTTTTCTGCAAGAAACTATCTACCAATTTAGAAAAACCATTAAAAAGGGTTGAAGAATTATTAGAATTGCTTGAACCTTTCAAAGATGACCCAGAAAAAAAGATACGTATGACAAAAACTGAGAATAAACTAAAGGAAGGAAAAACTCTTAATATTAACACTGCTAAAGAAATTGAAAAAAGTCTTAAAGGAGTAGATTCAAAAAGCATATCCAGCGAATTACTCGGAGGAAAATCTAAACCCACCCAAACTAAAATTACTAAAGATGAACTTGATATATTTGACAAAGATACTTTTGATAATAAATTATTAGATGAAAAAGTAAACGATGTACTAAAGGAAGAAAAATCAAAAACTAAAGAAAGCTATAAAGACTTTAAAAAGAAATTAGACACAGAAATAAAGACTATAAAGCAAAAACAAAAAGTTGAGGTAGTAGATGATAATAAAATGAAAAGAATAGAAAAGAAAAAATTGAGACTTGAGAAAAAAGCATCTAAAGCTAGTGGAAGTATGAGTGAAAGTGTTAATACAACTACTGCAAGTGCTGAATCTGAAGATATAATAAATGAAAATAGCAAACGTAATGATAGCAATACAAACGATGAGACGAAACTAAATAACAAAAAGAAATAAAAAACTAATACATAAAAAATAAACAACAGCTTAATAAATTTTATTTAATAACTAATAACGAATAACATTTATTAATAAGCCTATATTACTTCAAAGTTTATCTTAATGTTAGTATTTAATAATAATATTATTAATATTAATATGACTCATTATAAAAATATATATTATAATTAAAAGAATTTAAATAATTATTAATATGGATCCTAATGTAGAGGAAAACATTGATCCAAGTAATAGCGTAATGCAACGAATAATAATTAATAACTTTGAAATAAAATCAAATAATTTCATCTCTAAGGAAACAGTTAAGCCAGAATCAAACGATGTCACAATGATGGCGATAATGGAAAACTACAATGGAGAGGATGAAAAATATTTGAGTAATAAATCGTCAACAGACTTTACTAAGATGATAGAAGAAGATAATTATAAAAATTATAAAGATGATATAGTAAAAGATAGCAATTGTTTTATATATTGCAAACTTTGTAATAATATATTGGCAATAGAAGGTAGTATTTATTCCAAATTAAAGTAATTAATAGATAGTCTCAACATAACAACGGAATCAAAATACATCTTAAAGATCACAACGTAAAACATCAATAAAATTATAGTGTAGTAAATACAAACTTTTCAGAACAATATAAGGAACTTGAATATATTGGATATATAACTATTTATATATGTCTAAACTGCGAGAGTGAAGTAGGCTTTACTGACAAGGTAATATAGTTTTAGTACTATTTCCCTAAATGTTTTTATAATATATTTAGGATTCTATTTACTTCCACACAAATTCGATTACAGTTAGCTATATAAAGGAAATTGTTGTTGGATTGTTCTCATTAAGGTCAGATTTAATACAAGATGTGGAGAAATATATAGAGAGTATTTTAAATAATGTCTCTAACTCTTCGATTAAAATTAAGTTTAAGCATTTTAAAATGGTATAGAAATTGTATAAATATTTAGTCGAAAGATAATTTAAGTAATTACAAACCAATCAATGAAAATATAGACATTGCGTATATTATACATAGGATAGAAGGAAGGATATTTTTATTAGGAAGAAATGGATATTATAATAATCTAATCAAAGATCTATATCCTAAACTTTGTAAGTCTATAAATCTTTAATTTATATAATAACATAGACGGTCGCATCTCTTTCTTTTTAATATTTAACCAAAGTGACGGAGACAACCTACTTACCTTAGTCGATAACTTAATTTACAAAGGTGACCAAAGCGCACTTCAAAAATTCAAAAATGAAAATAAAATATTTTATTGCTTAGAAGATATGGAAATAACATCAAACGACCAAAATAACTATGATCATTACCAATTTATATATCAGAAATTCTCAATTTATAAGAAAAATAAATTTCTTAATAAAGAAAATTATATAAAATCAGATGAAAAAGAAGAGATAAAAAATAATAACAATAATACATTTGATTTACTTCTTACGAAAGCAAAAGTATTCACGAGGTATGAATTAGAAGATATTAATGAATTTATTCAAAGAAAGAACTTTCCTGAAAGAAATAAGTTTAAATGTTTTATGTTATAATTTTATATATAATAATACTTTAATTTACTTTATTTATCTGTTAATAAGTGAGTTTTGTATATTTTATGTGTTTTTGTTTATTTTGTATTTTATGTATAGTTTGTTTTATAAGTTATACTTAATTTTATTAATTTCATTAATTTTATTATTAATTTAATTGCTTTTAAATGTTATAATATAACTATAAATAATGAATTTAAAAATTGCAACTAAAGAAGAAAGAATGAAATTCGAATATTTAATACAACAAGATTCAGCTGAGTCACGATCAAAGTTAATTTCTGCCCAAGGCAAAGGTAAAAGTGGTATTCCAACTCCTAATACTCAAAACAATAATAATACACACAATCCGAATATTAAAAACTCTACACCGAATACGAATACAAATGTTAAAGTAGACAGTAATAATGTAAACGTTGGAAGAGAGAATATTATTAACTATTCAAACAATAGTGGTAAGAGAGATTATTTTTGGGAAGAAAAGAGACAAAAGAAAGCAAACGAGCGAAGAAAAATAATATTGGAAAATAATCAATATAATCCTAATAGTCAATACAACCCAATTGATAATAACAGCAATAGTAATAATAACAATAATAGAGGTAATATAAGTAATCAACCACAATATCCGTATAATAAGCAAGTAAAAACTCCGAGTGTTAATAATGATATCCCAAATCAGAAGATTAGAACGCCGTATATTAATGATATGAGTAATAATGTTAATAATGTTAATAATGCTAATAATGTTAATAATGTGTATGGGCAGAAGATAAAAACTCCTCTTGTTAATCCCATTTCACAGTACGATAATAATGAAAGTAATGTACCAAATCAAAGAGGAGGACAACGTACCCCACAGTATGATAATCAAACACAATTGCAAAATAATATTAGAGATCCAAGAAGTGGACAGAGAACCCCACAGTATGATAATCAAATGAAAAATAACATGAATAATATACCAAATCAAAGAGATGGGCAAAGAACACCTCAATATGATAATCAAATGCAAAATAATATTCCTAATCAAAGAGATGGACAAAGAACACCACAGTACGATAATCAAATGCAAAATAATATTCCTAATCAAAGAGATGGACAAAGAACACCACAGTACGATAATCAAGGGCAATTACAGAATAAATTAAGAAGTGGTGAAAGAACACCTCAATATGATAATAATCACAATAATCAAATGCAAAATCAAGGAAGAACTCCAATATACGATCAACAAAGAAGCGGCCAAAGAACTCCTCTTTACGATAATCAAATTAGTCAAATTAATCAAGGACAAATAGGTCAAGTCCCAATGCAAAATAATATACCAAACCAAAGAAGTGGACAAAGAACTCCTATATACGATTACCAAATGCAAAATAATATATCTAATATACCTAATCAAAGAAGTGGTCAAAGAACACCACTCTATGATAATCAAATGAATCAAGGTCAAATAGGTCAAGTCCCTATTCAGAATAATATAGGTTATCAAAGAAGCCAATCTACTCCACAATACGAGAATCAAATGCAAAATAAATTAAGCAGTATAAACCCTCAACAACAAAGAAATCCAATCACTCCATATAATCAAAATAATGTAAATAATCAAAATAATGTAAATAATGTATCAGGTCGACCTCCAAGCATACCCCAAAATTATAATTATAATCTAATTAATCAAAATAGAGAAAATATACAACCAATTCCAACTAATTCTAATAAGGCTCAAACTCCGTATAATAATGATTATTATTCAAATAACCAAGATCCTAATTTTAGTAGATCAAAAAATGGAAGTTTCCAAATGAACTACAATAAGTTTAATGATATACAGCAACAAAATAATTATAATAATTATGGCTCACAAGGTTCACAAAGTATGCAAGTTGCCCGGACTCAAACTCCTTTAGTTCAAAATACTAATTATAATAATTCAAAGCCTTTTAATAATTTGTCTTTTAAGGGAGTGCCTGAACCCAATCAGAATCAGCAGCAGAATAGAACACAAAATAATTATAATACTGGTACAAGAGGATTTTAAAGTTAATAGGATTTACTAATTAATGGAGTTGAGGATAAGGATGAATTATTGATTATGTATGATTTTATAAATTATTTATTCTTTATAATAAAATTAATTAAAAATAATATATAAACTTATTTTGTATATATACTTAATGAATTATTTTTCAATTTCTATTTACTATAAAACTAAAAACTTTTAAACTTTTAAACTATAAACTGATAACAATAAACTAATAACTATTAAACTTTATCAATTTATATAAATCATCTTTAATTAAACTAATTTTCTCCTAAATTTTCCATTGTTCCTTCATTATTCATTCTTGAAACTAATTCCCACTCTTTATCAAAGTTTTCCTTATATTTATATTAAATTATCTACTTTATATAAATAGGTACAATTATCCCCTGCTGTAACAGCAAGATAACTACCGCACTGACTCCAGCTAACTCTCCATACTGGGGTTCCAAATTCATTAAGTAACTTCTTCTCCCATGTTTTGTCTTTATTTTTTGTCCATAAATATACTCTTTCGTCTTCACCTGCGCTTGCTATAATATCATTAGTATATCCAGGGAAGTTAAGCCAAGCAACATCTCTTACCCAGTCATCATGTGAGCCTAAAGTCTCTTTTGATAACTTGCCCTTACTGATGTCATCGTTATAATTATTATTTATTGTCCATAAATTTATATTGTTATCACATCCCCCTGTTACAAAACGAATAGGGGCAAGATTACCATTTGAACTATTATCTTCCTTAACATTAATTAAATTTTGTACATTATTGGTAGGACAAATCGAAGGAGCCCAACTTACAGAATTAATACCTCCTTTATTTCCTTCAAGCATTAAATTATTCCATTGGTCGTCTATAATTTATTAACGAAATAAAGAAACAAAAATAAACATTAAACACAATAAACATAACCTATATAATGTATAAAATCTATATAAATATATTTACTTTTAAATTCATGTAATGAAAAGAACCCATCTGATGAACCACATAATAATATTAAGCCAAATTCATTAGGTGCGAATGCCAATGAATTTATTGAATTTTTATGATTTTCATAATTGTATACTTTTTCCCATTTACCTTGTCCAAAGTCTTTCCAAATACATAATTTACGATCAAAACCACATGAAGCAAGTAAGCATCCAAATCTAGGATGTGCCCATGTCAATTGCCAAATTGATCCTTCATGTCTTATTTTATTAATTATATTATTACGCTTTACTTATTTCTGAAATTTTCTTAGGTTCATCAGTTGATGAATCAAATATATTAATATGACCATCTGATCCAGCAGTTGCAATTTTTTTACCGTAATAATCATATTGAACATCATGCTAATATATTTTATTGAAGAATGTAATACAACTAATCCTGAGTGCTCACTTTCGAAAGTGGAAATAGTTTGAGACATTTATATTTAAAATAATATAAATTCTCATACGTGGATAATTATATATTAATTAATTATTGATTCTTTAAATGATTATTTTTATTATTGATTTTGTTATTATTAATATAGGGGATTGGGGATTGGGGATTGGGGATTGCCCAATCCCCAATCCCCAATCCCCAATCCCCAAATAAATTAAATTAGTTGTTTGTAACTTTAATTTTAAGTTAATAAGTTGTTAATAAATTATTTAATAATAAAAATATAAAATATTATTTATTTTAATAAAATAAATAAAAATAAATAAATTAGTTAAATATTTTAAAATAAATTTATACGGTAATATTATTAATAGTTAATATTATTTTTTAAACATAAAATTATAATAATTATATCAACACAACGATTATAAATGAATGGAAAGTTTACTATAGAAAATGAAAATATATTTAATTATAATATAGATAATAAAAATAGCAGCTCCATCAATATTAGTAATGAAAATAATAATTTCCACAACATTTCTAACCAATCAAACAAAAATAGCAGAATAAATATTAATAACTTTAATAATTCCGATGATAACAATAATGAAAATCCGAATAGTGATGACAAGTATGTTAAGAATATTAGTAATTTCTCAGAGAATAAGCCAAATGAAATATCCACATATAAAGAAGAATCTAAAGAACTGAAATTACTTTCAAATAAAACTGGTATGTCTATGCCTAATTTAAATAACGATAGCAAGAAAAGTCAAAAAAATAATTCAAAAATAAATAAGAATAATGCAGAATGTAATTCTTCAGATGGATCAAATGAAGGCAGTGATATTTGCTTTGACAGTATTGACAGAATAAAAAATTATATTAATTTTGATGACTTTCTAAAGAATACAATTCAACAATCTAAAATTGATAATAATTTTTATAATGTTTCAGCGACTTCTTTAAATTCTGTTGTTTTAACAGACTCAAGTAATGTCATTGATAAAGAATTAAAAGATGTTTACAAGTCTAATAGCTCTAATAAGTCTAATAAATCTAATAAGTCTAATAAATCTATTTATAATAAGTCGTCTAATAGGTCTAATAAGTCTAATAAATCCAATGTTTCTTCTACAAAATTCAAGAAAAACTCAACCAGCAATGAAATAAAAAGTTTACTGCAATTAAACAGAAATTTTATAGAAAAAAATGAGTTAGAGATTTGCATGACTAGCATTGGGAAAACTAAACTAAGTCCTGAACAATTAATGATAAAACCAAAAATTCAAATTCATAAAAAGGCTAGTTACAATGATGAAGAAGAAAATTATTCAAATACTGAAGATATTAAAGACTTTAATGAATATAATGTAGAGTGCTTAGAAAAAATTAAGAAGTTAGTTCATAAGCCTATAAATAATATTACTCCTTTTTCAAATTATAAATTAGATAAATCGAAATTTAAAAAGCTTGTTATCTTTGATTTAGATGAGACTTTAATACATTGTAAGAAAACAGATGTAAGTATGGCAGATCACACAATAACTATTAATCTTCCCTCTGGAAAAACAACTAAAGTTGGAATTAATATTCGACCACATGTGTTTGAATGCTTAAAAAGGATAAAAGAAGAATCAAAATATGACATTATTTGTTTTACTGCTAGTACGAGTTACTATGCTAATCCAGTTCTTGATATATTTGACAAGAATTATGAAATTTTTAGTTTACGTCTATTTAGAGAAAGTTGTATAAGTGTTGAATTAGATGATACTTTAATATATGTTAAAGACCTAAGAATTTTAAAAAATGTTAATTTAAGCGATATTGTAATAGTTGATAACTCTTTAATCTCTTTTGCCTTTCAATTAGATAATGGAATTCCTATTCTTCCGTTTTATGAAAATAAAAAAGATAAGGAATTACTTTACTTAGTTTCTTATTTAGATTCTATTATAAATAGTGATGACTTAAGGATAGAAAATAAGAGGTTTATTAAATATAACTATGAATGTTTAGAAGAAATAAGTAAAAGTAGTGCATCTTTTAAGTCAATTATCTTTGAAAACAGTCTTGACTTATTAGAAGAAGATAGCAATTTTATTGCTTCTGTAGAAAAAAACAGTTTTTCTAACTATTCAACAAATAATGAAACAGACGAAGTAACCAAGACTATACTGAGTTTGAAAAATTTATTTAAAAACTAACTAATAATAAATAAATAATAAGTAAAATATAATATATATATTATTATAACTTATTTACTTTATAATATTATATTTTATATAAGTTGTAATATTACTTAATCATATTCTAAGTTAAGTTAATATTAACTATAATTACTCAATACTATTATTATAATTTGCCAAGAATTATATATGTTTGGCATGTTAATCAA
>Ga0100378_1006852_pt1 | contig 10240 bp, 12 predicted proteins | sample CryGeymeta201502_FD_81535 | JGI IMG/M metagenome (GOLD analysis project Ga0100378, IMG submission 81535) | Groundwater microbial communities from Crystal Geyser aquifers in Utah, USA - Crystal Geyser metaG 2015-02 | ecosystem: Environmental > Aquatic > Deep subsurface > Groundwater | place: USA...
TAAATGAATTTGAATATATTAAAATAAAATTCAAAAATTATTAAAATTTTCTATTATAAATTATTATCATGAAAGGTATAACAGAATTATAATATATGAGGTAAATAAATGAAGTATTTCAATATAAATATAGACTAAATTTATATGTAATAAAATTATTATTAACTACATAATACCTAAAAATGTCAATTAAAAAATCAATTAATAATCAAAATAAATCAAATCAAATAATTAAGTTAATAATGTTTTAGCATTAATTAATAATAATTAATCTGTTAATTAAATCAATTAAGTTATCAGAAGGAAACTAAAATTTCCTTATAATTTCTAATAATTTTATCTAATTATTTTGTAAGCTTGAGAGGACTAATTTCTACCGATTTTGTTGAGGCTTTCTTCATTGGACTATTTTCTATTAAATTATCTAGTGATGTATCAGTTGTCTTTCTCTCAATTCTTTTTCCGTCTTTATCAAAGCAATCATCATAAAATCCTAAATTATAACTAATTCGTTTATCTCCTCCTTCCAAAAAGATTTTGGCTTGCAATTTGGTCTAATTATAATTAAAATATAACAACTAAATTATCATTACCTTGAATGTTTCATTTTCTGTTTCATTATGATTCATCGCAATATAAATAAACATACTGTTATAATCCTAAAAGGTTATTTTTTAAAATTATCTCTTACTGCTTGGCTAATACCTCTCAAAACTAATTTGGATGATTGGAATAATTCAAGTATTATAGCATCATAATTCGAGATTTTATTGTTTAACTTGTTAATTTGTAACTTAATTAAAGCACGTCTAACTGGATTCTTTTCATTGCTTAGTATTCTAATTTTAATTTCTTCTAAGATTTTTTCACCGTCTTCAAAGTTAACATGATCTTTAGCGAGCTTAAGAAAATCTTCAGGAATAGAATTAGTAGTGTTATTTGCGTATTCAATAAATTTAAATAATGCTTCTAAATATTCATAAGAACTGTTAGCATTTTTTTCTAAGTACATTATACTTTTTAAAGCAAGTAAGAATTTGCCTTTCATTAAAAAGTATTTAACACATAAGTTATGAAGAAGAGGACTAGAAGAATGTCTTTGAAGTTTAAGTAGAATAGCATATATTTGTTTTTCTATATCAGCTTTAACAAGTGACGAGTCTTTAAACTTGTATTTTTCGTCTTGCTTTACTTGCTCTTCTATTTCTTGGTTTACGAATGAAGGATCTCTTGTAAGTTTTTCGTGAATATGGTTTAAGGCAAATAAGGCCTGATATAAGAAAGTATTGTCGAAAATGCGGTTGACGTAATTGATGAATTTGACATAGTCAGATAGGTAGTATTTTCTAATGCAGAAATTGTGGAAGTCGTACTAGAATAAATAGTTAGTTAGTATTCAATGTTATACGAATTAATTTATATAATTTTATTGTATTAGATTAAATATAAATATAAAATAATTAAGTTATGTTCTTACTTGATCTTCTATAAATTGGTAAAAGTGACCAATAACTTTTGATAATAAGTTAAAAGCTTTGATACATTTTCCTGTTCTTATATAAGCAAAACTGGTTTCAACTTCAAACCAAAAGCATTGTAAATTATCAATATGGTCTTCAGAAATTGGATCTTTAGTAAAAGTAGTTGTAATATCAATAGCATCAGTTACTCTATTATCTCTTATTAATGCTTTAGCAGCCTTAGCATTAAGATATCTATCACCAACATCTAGCCTTCTTGCCTAAAAATAAAAACATTTAATAAATTTAATAAAAACATTTAATATTAAAATATTAAACAGCACTAACTTACCTTTTCATAAGCTTCACATGACTCTTTTAACATTCCAGCATGTTTTAATATCTTTGACTTTAATGAATAAAACTCAATAACAGATGGAGTAGAATCAATAGCCATATTAATATAATGAAGTGCCAACATTAAATTTCTTAAATTATCAAAATGTAAAGCAGCAAAATAATAAACCCAGCATATCTGAGTAAGTAAATTCAAATTTTCGTTATTGGTAAACTTCAAGCATAAACAGTTATCAGCTTTAATTGAATCAACATGAGCAACAATAATTTCATTAATTATTGTAACTTTTTCTTTTTGATGATCATAAATGAACTTAATTGTATTAAGAATAGAAGGAATATTTTGTTTAATATTATAAACGAGATATTCAGAAATCTTCTTTTTAAATGCTTCGTCAGATAATAAAGCTAGCTCTATTCTGTCTAATGCTCTGCTTTTTATTTTCTTCTCTCTGATCTTATTTAATAATTTTAGAGCAAGGGCTTTATCAGATATTTTAGTTAAATCATTGAATTTTTCTAATGTTTCTGTTACTCCATTTGCGTTAAGGTAGTATAAGTAATATAAAACATTTTCAGTATTTCTTTCAAGGAGTTTGAAGACATATTCGTTGGCTTGTTCGACTTTGTTTGTTTTTAGTGAAAGGAAGGCGATTTTTTCATATATTAAAGGCTTGTCTTTGAATGCGCTTATATTTTTGAAAATGAAATCTAAGCATTCGTTGTATTTTTTTTGAAAGATGAAGATATTAATTTGATATACGTATATCTAATTAAGTCATAATAAATGTATTACCTCATGTTTTTCAAAGTCTTTTATTGTCTCACGACCTAAATTTACACTCGATTCTATTAATCTATTTGCTTGATCGAAATTTCCAACCTAAAGAATTAAGATATAAATATAAGTTGTGAATATTATAATTTATATTTATGCCATGCTTATTTTCATATTATTAACTTTCTTACAAAATAATTAGCAACAGAGAACTGAGCCCAATTAGCGATTAAATTAGGTCTTAACTTTAGAAGCTTTTCTGATGAATCTAAAAATGAGTTATATTGTCTCAATTGAAGCTGTAAATAGGACAAATCTCGTAATATAACAAAGTTTTCAGGGTCAAATTTGATTGCATTTAAATAGCACTTAATTGTTTGATCATAATTTCTTTAATATTATATTATCATTATTTCCTTACTTTTCTTGTTTATAATATAGTGCATAAAAATGCCAAGGGATTGGATTTTTGAAATTTTTCTTCAATGCTTCGTTTATAAGCTTAACTCCTTCTTCCTTTTCGTTGGTTGCGGTTAAAATTAGACCTTTAAGAGCGATAGGATCTATATAATTGTTAGATAAGATAATGGATTAATATTATGTAGTATTATAAATCATACCAGGATTAGATGGAGACTTATCTAATAATTTATCGCATGCTTTTTTAGCAGCCTTGTATTCTCTATTATCATATAATTTCTATATAATGTTAAGAGTTATATTTACTAAAGCCTCGTTGAATTTAGATTTATCCTGATTTTTGTTCATTTCAAATAATAAATATATAAAATTAAATAATAAAAAATATATTAATAAATATTGTATCAAAGTATGTTATTTGTAATTAATAAATTCTATTACTTTATTACTTAATATTGTTTTTTATAGTGTTAAATTTGTAATTTGTTATATTATTTGAGTTACATTGTTTCATAATATTAATAATAAAATTTATTATTTATTATATTTAACTTTTTATCTATTCAATTATCTCTTCTTTACTGATCTTGATCTTGATTTTGATCTTGAATGACTATATAATAAAGGAATTAAATGATTATTTATAAAGTTAATATTACTTTCTTATCTTTCTTTTGTAACCTCCTCCTCTTGAACCTGATCTAGATCTCGATCTGGATCTTGAACGATTTCTTCTAAATTTCCCATCTCGTCCATCTCGCCCGTCTCTTCCGTACCTTCCATCCCTATCTTCATAACTTCCTGATCTTCTATGTGGTCTCGAAGTAGCTACTGAAGGCCCTAGATATACTCCAGGGGTAGGTTTATGGGGTTGAATTCTTTTAGAAAATTCAACAAGGATCTTTTTCCCTTCAAATTCAGTATTGTTTAAACCTTCGATGGCTTCTCCTGCGTCTTCTTTCTTTTCAAAAGTTACAAAACCAAATCCTCTTGATTCTCTATTTAATTAATTAGTTGGTTATAAGTAAATATTTTAATTTATTTAATGTATTTTAAATCATTTTTAATATATTTTAAAGCGGTAATGTATTTTATGTATTACTTTGTGAAAGGATCTCTTACGATATTCATTTTAATTAATTTTCCATATTTAGTAAATTTATCTGTTAATTCGTCATCTCGGACTCTTCTTGTTAAATTTGAAATGTATACAACGCAGCCTGTAGTTAATAGTAAGTAATTGGATTGTTTGATTTAAAAATTGTATTTATTGTATTATTTGTAATTTTGAAGATTTAGTTGAAAGTTTATTGTTAAATTGAATAATTGTTTAAATTGTTTATACTGAATATTTTGAATATTACTGAATATTACTGAATATTACTGAATAATTTTGAATATAACTGAATAATATTGAAAATTGAATATAAATTTTGGAGTAAAAAGAAGTTTATTGTAAACTTGAATAAATTTTAGTTCCCTTTCATAAAAAATATAATAAAATCAACACTTACCATCATTTTTGTTTTCTTGCGAGTTATCTCTGCTTGTCTTCTTTCTATATCTCATTCTAGGGGATCTTGATCTTCTATTTCTTTCATAACGTCCTCCTCCATTTCCATCTCTTCCTCCATATGAATGTCTTCTATTTGATTTTGATCTACTTCTTGATTTGGATTGACTTCTCTTTTTTCTAGTCTCTCTATCTTTGTCGCTTCTCTCAACCTTATCACCTCTTTCTGGTTTGCTTGGTCTAAATTCTCCTTTTTCTACGTTTCTTTCTCCATTTCTATCTCTTTCTTTATCATCTCTTTCTCTTTCTTTGTCTTTTTCAACATTTCTATCTCTATCCCCTCGGCTTTTTTCTCGATCAAACTCTCTACTCTTTTCTTTTGTTAATTTGGAATCGGAGTGAGGTGATTTAGAACGAGATCTTGATTTTGAAACATCGTTTGAAAATTTTGTTCGTTGTCCATTGCCTGCCATCGAAATTAAATGTAAATTAAATATTAAATATATTTAGTATAATTAATATTTGTTTATATAAAGTAATTGAATATACTAAAAATATTATTAACAAGATATAATAATCATATAAATTAAATCAACAATAAATATATTAATATATTATTGTATTTGAATTTTCATAATATAGTCATACTAGATAATTATTATTTTGACTCAAGCTTTTGAATAATTTATAACTTTACTATGCCATATAAAATAAATTCGGTTAAATCATATATAATTAACCTTATTATTTACAATAAAAATTTATTATACATTCTCATAATTATTATTGAATAATTTATTAAAAATATTATATATAATAAATTTCAATGAATACTAATAATGGGAAATCTGAAAAAAATTATAAAAAGATAGGAACAACTTTTGGTAGCGGAATTGATGAAGAATTCGTAGAGAACTCAGGAGATTTCCAAGAATTAGTAAAAAGTTTCGTATGCTGCATATGCTTAGATATAGTAAAGCAACCAATGCAATGCCAAAAATGTGAAAGTCTATACTGCGGAGAATGTTGGGAAATACTTAAAATAGGAGGAAAAAACTGTGTTTATAACTGCCCTGCATCATGTATTACAGGAGCAAGTAAATTTGTATTAGAATTATTAAAAAACTTATCATTAAGATGTGAGCTGTGTGGTAGAAAAGGAATAGACTATCATACTTTTGTAAAACATATAGAAGGTTGTAGTTTAAATTTAAAGTTTTCAAATAGGGATGATATTAATGTAGAAATAAAAGAACGTGATAAAAAAATTGAGCAATTAAAAAGTGAAATAAATATATTAAGACATTCACAAAAGGAAAAACTAAAAGAGCAAGAACAACTTAAAAAGGATCAATCTCAAGTAAACACAGTCGTAGACCCGGCAAAAGCGAAACTACGACAAGAATTAATCACTCATTCTCTTAACACAAACCAAAAAATGGAATTATATAAAGCAACAATCGAAGGAAGAATCCTCGACTTTAAACAAATGGTCTTACAAAAAAAATACCCTATATTAGAAGAAGTGTCTGCTGCAAACTACTACTGGACTTCTTTACATTATGCTATGCATTATGGACAAATGGAAATAGCTTTATTTTGTTTTGAAGTTCTTAAAAATCAAAATATTTTAGAAAAAGCTATGAAACTAGAGTCAAATGATGGCAGATGTCCAATTTTATGTCTATTAAGATCAAATTCTCTAAATTTAGAAAAAAAGAAGGAATTTTTAGAACTATTGCTTAAAACTTTTAGATTTAAAGTAAGTGATAATGCTAAGACAGAAATGAAAAAAAGACAATTAGATAATTTGATAACTACTTATAATTGTTAGATAATATTATATGTATAATTAAGTATTATGTTTCATTTAAATTTATAATTCTTGTTTTGTTTTCTTATTAATAGATTTTATAAAATATGAACTATATGAATAAAATTTATTAAATGCTATTATATAAAATAATTTAGTTAATTATTTTATGTAATTTTTTAATCAATTATAAATTTATAATAAATAAATGAATATAATTGAAACTTCAAACATAGGGATCACGAAACTTTACTGGTGTCATATATGCAAACAAGAATTTACTAGAATTGTTTTTAAATTTATTGAATCAAAATGTGTAAACTGCAATAGTACATTTTGTGAAGAAATAAATAGAGAAAATATATCAGACCATCCGTCTAGATTTACTCCGTTTGACATAAATCAATGTAAGCTTATTTACTTAATTATTTATTTAATTTTATTAGCAACTGAGCCTAGAAGACCAAATAATCCATTTTCTAGAGGAAGTCGTCTACATTCGTCATCCTCATCAATTCTAGCTTTTTTAAACCATCTTATTGAATCATCGACTGCAGAAAGCGAAGACGGAGAAATGGATAATATAATTCAATATTTGATGCAAAACGACCCAAACAAATATGGAAATCCTCCAACATCAAAAGAAGCCTTAAGTAATTTAGAAAATAAACAAATAAATGAAAGCGAACTTTTAGAGTTGAAAAAAACAAATTCGACTGACTGTTCAGTATGTAAAGATGAATTTGATCTTGAAGCCAAACTCATAAAATTACCTTGTAATCATTATTTCCATAGTGATTGTGTAAAACCATGGTTATTACAAAGAAACTCATGCCCTACATGTAGATTCGAGTTACCTACGGACGATACTGACTATGAGTTAAGAAAGCAAAGATCGAATTCGAATGTTTGACTTTATTAAATATTATAATATAATATATAAACATTTGGTAAAAAATAATTATTAATAACATTAATAAATTATTCTATTAATTACTTTTATTAATTTTAATCAATAATTGCTTGGTTATTAATACCTTATTAATTCATATTTAACATAATTTTCATAATCTTTATAATCTTTATAATCTTTATAATCATTATTATTTTTATTTTCTTTATTATCTTTTTTATCTCTAAAATTCTAATAATTATCTAGTTAGCAAGTCGAACATTTTATTTTAAGCATGAGTTTCACAAACAAAACCATGACGAGCCACCTCATGTGAATCATCTCCACTTTTTTCTACTTGTATTGTAGTTTGCAAAATTTTATATTTAATATTTATTAACCTAGTTGCTTTTTTTAAACTAACCATTGGATCAGTAGATTCAAGATGACAACTTAAAGAGGCTCTTCCCATATTAAGTGCCCATACATGTAAATCATGTACATCAGTAACACCTTTAACCTAAACATAATTAGAATTAGATAGTGTTATTTAGTTTAATTACTTTTTTTAGATCTTCAGTGATTTTAGTTGTACTCATTCCTAGTGGAACTCCTTCCATTAAGACTTTTAAGCAATCACGAACAATTCCAAATGTAGTAAACATAATAATGATACTAAAAATAAAAGTACAGACTGGATCGACTACTCCCCATTCAGGTTTTACTTTAATAATTATAGCAGCTATGATAACACCAATACTTTGGAGTAAATCTCCTAATACGTGAATAAAAGCAGCTCTTACGTTGATACTTTCTATATAATTGTTATAAGTTATTGTGTTATAGTTATTGTGTTATAATTAATTGTTAATATATTAAGGCTTTTTAATAAAGTTATATATTCAATTCATACCTGCTAAGGCTTCGTCTTCGTTCATTCCTATTTCTTCTTCGTCTTCATGATTATGACCATGATCATCATGGGTATGACAGTGATCATCATGGCTATGACCATGATCATGATCATCGTGAGAATGTTCATGATCACCATGGCTATGGCCGTGATCTTCGTGGTGGTGTTGGCTTTTAGAACTTTTTTTCTTCTCAAGATTGTGGGCGTCATGACAATGTCCGTGGTTTTCCATTATGTTGTGTTCTTGAAGACTGCTATTTCTTAGATCATGATTATGCTCATGGGTATCTTCAAAATCACCTTGGCTGTGATGGTCTTTATTATTAATATGGCTATGACTGTGGCTGTGATTTTCATGCTCGTGATCATCATGATTGTGACCGTGGTCATCTTGATTATGACTATGACCATGATCATCATCATGGTTATGTTCTTGATTATTTTCATGATTGTGTCCATGGTCAATATCATTATTCGGATCTTGATTCAAACCAGATTTTGGAGTAGTTGGTTCTTTTGAATCATTATCTATAATAGTATTTCCATTCTTATCTAATTTTTGAATACCAACTTTAGAATCTCTTAGTTTTTTTAATTTTTGTTGGAATTTGTTTGTAATTCCAATTCCTTCAATTGAAACATTCACTTTTTTATTTTGGCTAATATTGTCATATATTTGAGCTTCAACAATTGATACTTTCTTTCTATCTCTTTCGAATTCATTATCTACATCTTTTCCACCATTTCTTGGTTCCTCGTTATTTAAAAGAGGAAGTGAAAGGTTTTGAATTGTAACATCTCCTGAGATATCTGAAACATCATTAATATTAGTTTTTTTACTTAAAACTTCTTTTTCCTTATTGTCTTTATTTATCTTAGATTCTTTCAAAATAGTTTTAACATCACTAACCTTTGTTTCTTTCTTTTTAGCTTCCCCTCCATGTGAATGACCATGACCGCCATGGCTATGACCATGTCCTCCATGGCTATGTCCGTGTCCTCCCTAAGTATTATTAATATTACTGTTAACAATTTAGTTTAAACAAATTCAAACAAATTTAAACAAATTTAAATAATTTACATGAGAGTGTAGTATCTGTCCCATTAATATATTGCAAACTAATCCAATAACAGCAACAATAAGCATAATATCTGATACAATTTCATATTTACCTACTATTACTCTTTGAATTCCTTCCCATACTAGCCATACTGTTAAAATCCAAATAACAAGTACTGAGCATAAAGCCCCAACAACTTCAGCTCTATAATAACCGAAGCTCATTCTATCATTTGCTGGTCGTTTACTAATATAAATTGAAATTAGAGAAATGGCAAATCCAGAAAAGTCAGAGAACATATGCGCTGCGTCAGATAAAATAGCTAAAGAGTCTGAGAGGACACCTCCGACAATCTCAATTGCCATGAAGAAAATACAAATAACTGAAACCCAGCATAGTTTCTTTAATGCTTGTGTTTGGGATAAACCATGTCCCTCCTTTATCTTTTTGATAAACTCTCTTTCTTTCAAACTTAACATTGAATTTTTATGATCTCTTGGAGGATATACTATATCATTTTTATTTCTTTTACTGCTTTTACTTATTTTAGATAATCTTCTTTCTCCTCCGTGTGTTTCTTGTGATTGATCTTTATTAACATCTTTAACATCTTGAGTTTCTAAATAAATTATTGGTAATTTTTTAGTATTTTTGTGTTATTTTGGTTTAATTTTTAATTACTGTTATTTGAATTTTCGTTAACTTTTATATTTAGTACAATATCATTTTCAGTTTCACTTTCTATTTTCTTTATAGGTTCATCCATATTTAATAAATATTTAATAAATATTTTATAAATATTTAAAATAAATATAAATTTAGTGATAAAAATAACAAACTCTAATAATATGAGACTGTAAATAAATTATCTAATTTATAAATTTTTATTATTTATTAATTAAAGAATTAATAATAGTAATTAGGTGGGGATTGGGGATTGGGGATTGGGGATTGGGGATTGGGCCCAATCCCCAATCCCCAATCCCCAATCCCCATTTTTACTTATTTAATTGATTGTAAGAGTTTAATATCA
>Ga0100378_1006853_pt1 | contig 10237 bp, 13 predicted proteins | sample CryGeymeta201502_FD_81535 | JGI IMG/M metagenome (GOLD analysis project Ga0100378, IMG submission 81535) | Groundwater microbial communities from Crystal Geyser aquifers in Utah, USA - Crystal Geyser metaG 2015-02 | ecosystem: Environmental > Aquatic > Deep subsurface > Groundwater | place: USA...
GTAGACGTCTCTCTTAATCTTTCAAATGATCTTAAAAAAGTAATAAAATTTGTAGTGCCATGCTTCCCTCCAAGTTATAATATTGCTGAGTTGTATAAGACAAAATATATTACTTATATATGTAATAAAATAAAGAAATTCCTAAACGAAGATGATCTAAAAGAAAATCCAGGGAATTTAATAGTATTAGCTAAATGGCTGGATAGTTTTGAAGGTTTATTGCAGGAAATACAGGTTGATATTAAGTTAATAGATTTGGTAACAAGAATTTAAGTTATATTTATAGTGTTATAGTGATATAGTTATTTTAACTTAGTTTATTTATATTTATTCATAATTAGGATGTAGAATACTATATGCATGTGTTTTATGAGCATGTCCACAATATACTTATTGAGAATAGTACAAATATTTTGAATAGGGATTCTGAGGATAAAGCAAGTATTGCCGATAAAAAACCAAGTGAAATTCAATCCTTCTATTCTAGAGACTTATTCAACTGCTTATATAAAGTTATTAATTTATTATCAGGTGATTTAAAGGGAAATATTTTATATCAAGTTGTTGGTGTAAGTACCTATTTAAATTTATATAATATTAACTTCTTATATAACTAAACAACATATACCCTATATAACTTTCTTATACTCTTACAAATTATAATCTTACTTATTAACTACTTTTAGATTGTTATTAACAAACTAAAGGAAATCCAACAAAGACAAAAAGAATCAATGGAAAGTTTAAAAGAATCGTCTCAACTCATATTAGCTTGTGTCTATGTAACAGACGCGGACAGCTGCGAAGCAGCATTACCAGATTTCAAAAAGAACTTATATAGTTTACTAAACGAAGAGTATCATGTTCATATTAAAAGTCAATTAAAAACAGTATCTTCTCTATTTAATATCACAATTCAGCATGGTTGTAAGAAAGTAATAGAACTAATGTTTATTGATTTAGAAAAGTCTTTCTTAAGGAAATTATTTACGTAAGTGATTTAATTAACTTTGTTTAGAAATGAGTGGACTTCGGAAGTATTATTAGGAATTTTTCAAACTTTTACTAATTACTTCAATAAGGGATTTTGTAAATTAGTTAAGAATGAAAGTGTTTTAACAACAATAGTAAGAGTATTTATTGATAATTTCCTAAATTATTACTTTGATGAATTAATTTATACAATACGTACTATTAATAAAAAAGATGTAAAGGATCTCACTGTGGCTAAATACAGATTTAAATTCATTAAATTTTTTGAAACTGAAGTTGTTTCTAAAAAAGACAAAGATAAAGATAAAGACAAAAAAGACAAAGATAAAGCAAGAAGTCAAACGCTTGATAAAAATGACGCTACTCAAATTAAAGATTTAGATAATATCGTTAGCAAACATAATTCATGGATGAAAAATCCTATTAAATACAATATGTCATTAAAGATTATGACTGATGATGATAGAAAAAACTTCAATCCTCAAAATTTCTTAGAAAAAATAAATAAAGACTTTAGACTATTTGCTGAATTCTTCGAAGGATTCAAAGAAGGCACTAAAGAACCTTTCACAAAACATTTTTCATTAGTACTAGGCGATAACTTCATGGGAACATATCTAAATAAATTCAACACAGCATTAGAAGTTATCCGGTCAAGCAAAAAGGACCTACAAGAGATAATAAAATCAAGTTATAAAGAATTCTTCCACGGAACAGATGGTAAGATGTTAATGGAAATATTAATATGTTGCCGCAAAGACGCAAAAGATTTCTTAAAGAACGCAACAGAGAAAAAATTAATGAGTGATATTTACGATGCGAGAATAGGATAAGTAGAATTAATATTACTATTTAATACTAAATTAATACTAAAATACTATTAATAAGTAAATTAATAAGTAAATATATTATTTACTATATACTTTATATAATAATTAATAATTAATAAGTAATAAGTAATCAAAGCAAAGTATATTTATTAATTATTTTATTTATATTTATATTATTTTCAGATAAATGCAAAACGAACAAGGTGAATATGTTGATATCATTCTTCCAAGAAAATGCACTGCCACTAACAGATTATTACACTCTAGAGACTATGCCTCTGTTCAAATTAACGTTTTCAATGTATTTTAAATAAGATTATTTATTATAATTTATCGTTATGTAATGTTTATACTTTTTTAGGACGATTTAAACAGAAAGAAAACTAAACCCATCACTGCAGTTTTATCTGGATTTGTTAGATTTAAAGGAAATTCCGATGCTGCTTTAAATAAGGTTTTAAGACAAAGAGGATTATTATCATTTGAATAGATATAGTTCGTAATTAAGCTAATAATCATATAACAACTTATTGAATTAGATCATATTTTTATATATTTTAATAAATAATGTAATAATGTAATAAAGTAATAATGTTTATAAGTTAAGAGTTATAATGTTATAATGTTTCGTGATTGTAAGTTTAATATAAGTTAGTTGTTAGGTTTGTTTCAAGGTTACTTGTTTTGGATATTCGAATGTGAATGTTTAAAACTTAGGTATATGTTTTCATATAGTATTACATAGTATTTTTAGCTTATATTATTTTATTATAATATAAATTATTATAATTTAAATAATAAAATTATTAACAGAAATTTAACTTTGATATTAACAATAGAAAAATTATTAATTCTTCAATAGTTTTTTTTAATTATTCAGTTTAATACGCTCATTCTTTTCTCAAAGTCTTATCCTGAAAGGAGAGTTAGTCTGGATGTTGTATAATTTCTATCATATAGCCAATAACAAAAGTGTTGAATAACTTCGATTAACTCTAATCTCTCTCTGTCTAAGTTGAGTCCAAAGAAATCACCATTCTCCATAAAGTCTGTTATAAATTCATTACAAAGGTCTGGTGCTTGTTCAGCAGGATTAGTTTCTGTAAATGTTTTAGCAGGTTCTCCGCTTTCTGGATCATATTTTACCTCATCTTGTTTAAATTTATTGATGCACTCTCTAAAGAGTAATACGAATTTGAATGAAAATCTAAAGTATTCCTTATTAGCTCTTTCAGAACATTCTTTAACATATTCGTATAAAACTTCATCGCAAGTTCCTCTTTTAATTCCATTTTCTTTTTCGGTATCACCGTCATTGTATTGTGTAACTTTGCTAGGATTTAAAAGTAGATATAATAAAGGATTATCACTTGGCTTTTCGAAATTTCTAGAGAAGCACTTATCTTTATAATTTACAAATATATCATTAAATGTTGAGTCGATAAAGTCTGTAATTTTATAATCTTCATCAGACTCAGCTTTACGTCTTTGATCTTTATCATAGAAATGCTTAAATCTTTGTTCTGGACTTTCATTACTATTTGGAAGAATCAATGGCTATAATATTAATAAGTATTAATAGTGGTTAAGAAGACTTTAACTATAGTTAAAAAATCTTTAAGAAGGCTAAATAAGTCTTCAAATGCATAATAAATATTATATTTAATGGATATACATTTTTTCTAGGGCGACCTCGTCCTCTCTTCAATCCAGCGCTATTTTGGTCATGCTTTGTTTTTTTATGATTAGTTAAAGCAGGTTGAGATAGGTAAGATTTACCGCACTCGCATTGGAAACCTCTTCCGTCTTGGTCGTTTTTTGATCTTCTTTTACGTCTGTTTGCATCAGCTAATATTTTATAATAATTTAATAAATAATCTATTTTGATTTTTTACCTTTGTTTTGGTCATCGCCTTCTGCATTATCTAAACGTTTTTATTATATTAAAATACCATTATCATCTTTACTATCAAATTCTTTTTCTTCTTCTACATTTTCAATATTCGCGGTATGACCATTTCCATTTAGCATTTAAACAAATAAAATTAATGATTAAATTATTTAATTATTATTAAATATATAAATATTTAAGGCCTTAAGAAAAGTAATAATATACATTTTATATATTTTAAAAATAATCTAAATAAGATAACTATCCATTAATTTAGATTTACCTATTATAAATATTTCAATAAGGAATTAAGCAAAGTTTAACAAATGAATAACGGATATATTAGATATATTGGTTCTTTATCTTTAATTTAAATTACTTAGTTTAAGTAAAACGATAATTACTAAGCTCAAGGAAAGCAATAATTATATTATAATATACTCCATATGTTTACTTAAAACAAAGTCACTTTAACTATTATTATAGTAGTAAATCATATTAACTACTTCAACTTACTACTTTATGAGTCTAATTAAAGAAACAATTACATTTAAATATGTATAAGTATGTTAAATTACCCTGACAACTATTTTAAGTTATTATATATAAATTATAATTAATTTTATATGCTTAATTAATAATTCATAAATGAAGATAGTTAAAACATCAATACCATTGTTTATTATAATTTTGGTCTTAAACTTAATTTTTATTAGTTCACTTTCGACAGATTTAAAGAGAAGTCATAAAAAAGATTATTCAAAATCATCATCATCAAGATCTTCAAGTGCAAAGAAAAGTTCAAGTTCAAGTTCTTCCAGTTCAATGTCAATGAGTAGTGGAAGCTCATCACAAATTAGTAGTGGAAGTTTTTCAAGCGGATCAAGTAGTTCGAGCAGTTCTAGTTTATCAAGTAGTTCAAGCAGTTCTAGTGAATCAAGTAGTTCTAGCTCGAGCAGTTCGAGTAGCTCAGGCAGTTTAAGTAATAGTTCATTTGGAGAATCATTTGCTCACACAAACTTACCTCCTCCAAAACCTCACGTACCCCCTAAAAAAGGAAGTCAAGAATACTTTTGGGAATCATTATTCGTAGAATCAAGAGGACAAAAATGCGCAGGACAAAAATTATTAGTTAATGTATTAAAGAAAATGGGAATATCTCCTGACGGTACATTTTATTCCAAAACAGGAAAAGGACCTTTCTGGTGGGTTAAAGACTGGGGATTCGGCCAATCATCATACTTATTTGATTTCTTAGATCCCATATTTAGACCTACTGTCTTAAAGCAATTCCAAGCTGTTTACAAAAAGTTTAAAGGATACTCTAATAATATTCACAGTAATGCAAATGAAAAAGTACCCCCTATCATCCCAGAAGGCTCTTCGGCATCGGGATCATCGGGATATAAAGATCCTTTCGATCTTACCTTTATAAGACCAGATTTAGACCCAGTTTCAAAGGCAAAACTAAGAAAACATCAATTAGCAATGAAAGCCAAAATGAACCTACAAGTTTATAAGGCCTCTATTAATGCTGTACAAATTCATATTGGACTTAAAGCATTAAAATGGACTTATGACTCTACAACCGACTACGCTAAACACTTTGTAACTAAGTTTGATATGAACGGAGATGGAAGATTAAGCCCTAGAGAACTTATTTTAGGATCAATATGGGTTAATTCAGCAAATTTCGTTACTGATGAGTGTAAAGTCTGCTATGAAGAAATATTTGATCAACTTGATGCTATGTTTAATTATATGGACTGTAATAAAGATGGACTTATCAGTGCAGAGGAAATATTCGAACATTTCCCTAAATTAAGAAGAAACACTTCAAGACATAACTTTTTCTTATTAGCTAATATTGCTACTATTAGAACTGCTGTAGTAAATGATTTTATTTTAAAAAATATGTCAGCAACTAAAGGTATGCTAAACAGAAAAGAATTCAGAAGAGGAATTTTATTAGGATTTTGGGATAGACAAACGAATGATACTCGTATTATTATGGATGACAGTAGAAATATTAAACATTTAAGATGGAGTGACGACGAAATGAAGGATTTAGTTGCATTGAAATATGTTCAACAAACAATGGCTAAAAAAGCAAAAGAAATTCAAAATGCTTCTCCTAAATAATGCAAATGATAGAGGTAGTGATAATAATTTGAGTATTTTGAATAAATTTAATTCTTAAAAATTAAAACAAAAATATTATTATTTCAATAAATATAGTATATTATAATTATTAATATAATAGTAATAAAGTATGTAATATTAAGGTAATAAACTATATAATTTTAATAAATAATTCAATAAGTTATAAAGCTTATTTAGATAATAAATTTAACAACACAACAATACTAAATATATCAATTTGACATAAAACATAATATACAATATACGATATTAATACAAATATATATAATTATTTTCCATTTCTCACTTTTTTCAATTACTACCTGCATCAATACATTTATTTCCCACTGCTACATTTTCTTAAAGAAGAGATATCTAACATAACTTATTATCAATATAGCCATAACCAATAACATATCAGCTATCGAGATATCTTCATCAAAAACAAATTTCGCATTTATCAATATTAACAAAATTCCAAGATTATTATAGGGCGAATATAATAAAACATCACCATAATAAGTGGCTTTCATTGAAAAATAAACGCCAAAGAAGTAACAAGCTCCTAATACAATAATTAATAAATGCATCGATAGTAACACATTAAAACTTTCATTTTTAATTGATAATAGTATAGGACAAAATGTAACAAGCAACACTCCAGTAAAAGTATTAATATAATACGGATGAAAATCATTACACAAATTCATATCAATAATATATATAATCGAGTTAATTAATACAGAAAACAACGTAACGAATATTCCTAAAGTTAAATTAACACCTTCATCGTAATCTTCATCAATAAACCAAGTCAAAATCAAAAAACTTAGTATAACTAATATGCAAATGACCTCAAACTTCTTTATTTTATCTTTTTGTATCTTCTTTAAAATTAGGTTAGCTAGTATTGGATTTATTATTACTATAACAGTAAATATAGAAAGTTTTACGTAATACAAACCAATTGTAGTAGATATAATCGATATACATCCTAGTCCACTTCGTAAAATATAAGCGTCTAGTTTTTGTATATTAAAATTGTACTTATCTTTACCGGGCTCTTTGGATAGTCCTATGTTATCAAACTTTAAAAATAGAAGAGAAAAACAAATCATATAAAAACCAATATAAAAACATAAAGTAATACTTGAAAGTTCAGTAAAACTAGAAAACATCTTTGTTATTAAGCAGCCTAAAGAAAAAAAGAATATATTTGCCAAAATTAAGAACTTTATCTTTGTATTGTATAAGCTACTTGTGTTTTTAGGATTTAGTATTAACGAATTACTTCTTTGTTTTGGTGTACTGCATTTATTTGAACTGTCTTTGTGTTTTCTATTAGAAAGTCTTACACTCAGTTTTTCGGTTATGCAACCTTTTTCAAGTAAGCTTGAGCTTAAACTTTTAGATGTTTCATAGTGGTTATCTGCCATTTCTTTTTACTTATAACTTTATTTAAATATATGTAAATAAATTTATATAAGTGTTAAATTGTATTAAATATTATAAAAGAATAAAATTATTACTTTTTAGTAGTTAGTATTGATAAAATTTTAACTTTATAAATATTTGTTTATTTAATTATAAATAATATTTCATACAGAAATCAATATGTTCATCGTGTTTAAAATTATGAGACTCTTTATTAAATGTTACAACCTTTTGGTATAAACTTTCTCTTATATAAAATTCGGAAATAAGATTAAATAACACATCGACTTCTTTCTTCGTTAAATCCGATATTATATCTCCACGAACAAGTCCAATTCCTATAATAAAGTTATTAAGACGATATTAAGAAGTTATTAAGCAATAATATTTATTTTTTAATGTAATATTTAATGAATTATTCAAAATTAAAAAACCTTTTTTAAAAACCATTTCATCAAAAAAGGTCATTATCAAATAAGGAGTTGCATTTGCACTTAACTTTTTGTAATCTTCTAAAAAAGTATACATCTGAAAATATTAAAATACATTATAAAACAACAACATTATCATTATTTATTATTAGTATTACAATTGAGTTTCCTTGAGCTTGTACTATTAAATTATAATATCCTGTTGCTTTTTTAACAGGAAGAATGAAGAAAGGATTAGCATTTGCACTATAAAATTAATAAGTTATGTAATGATATTGTATTGTTATTTAATGTAATCTTATGTTATTTAAATCAATATATTTACTTTCTTAGTAGTGTTTTAAATTCTCCTCCACCAAGAGTATACGAACATGTATTAAATTTTCCCTTATGATAGTCACCCCATATTTCTTTTATTACATGAGTTGGTTCTCGTTCTAATAATGATAGTTTGACTATTTCTCTTAGTTTCCTTGGGCAAGGATAGTTAAAATAGAATTTTTTTGAAAATTTAAAGAAATTATTCATTAAAACAATATTTTATATATTAAATTGTTATTTACCATTATATTATACAAAACCTAATTAAATTAGCAATAATACAAAATAAACTAATTGTAATTAATTGTAATTAATAGTAATAATAGTATTTATTGTATTTATTGTCATAGTATAATAATATGCTTTTGATTTAATTTTATTTATTAAATTATATAATTTAATATAAATTAGTTTAAATGGGAGCATGCTCATGTATTAACGTTGGAAAAGATCCAAATGAATTTAATTTTGACGGACAGAGAATGAAAGAACTTAGTAAATAATAAAATAATGTTTACTTATCAGTTAACAAAATTAAAATGAATCCAAAACTTATGTTCTTAATTACAAGAATTCAAGCTAGACTAAAAGGATTAATATGTAGAAAAAGAGTAAAATCAGGAGCTCATAATAAATTTATGCCTCAAAATGATCCTTATGGAAACTACATAGTAGTTCAATCCTCAAAAATTGTAAATAATTGTTTTTAATAAATTAGACTGATGATGAAATTAAAGATTTATTAGGGAGATATCACTCTCTTAAGGATAATATTCACGTTGTTTTAAGACAATCTGTAGAATATGAAAATAAAGCTGTTTATTATGGAGAATGGTAAATAAATTATATACTTATAAACTTAATATAAAACTAATACTTAAATACTTAATAAATAACTAACATCATTATCAATAGGAATGCTGAAACTAACCAACGACACGGAAGAGGTATTCAAACTTGGATTGACGGTTCCAGGTATGAAGGTTATTGGAAAAATGATAAAGCTAATATTAGAGGAAAGTTAATTCACGCCGATGGAGATATTTATGATGGTAATTATTAATTTAATAATCATAGGTGAGTGGCTTGATGATAAAGCTCATGGTTATGGTACTTATACCCACACTGATGGTGCAAAATATGAAGGATATTGGAAAGAGGATAAACAAGACGGATTAGGAAAAGAAACATGGCCTGATGGTGCTTGTTATCAAGGAGATTATAAACAAGGAAGGAAGTCTGGACATGGAAAGTTTAAATGGGCTGATGGTTCAGAATACGAAGGTCAATTTTTAGAAAATAATATTCACGGAAAAGGTAATCAACTATTACTTCAACTAAAATTAATCTCAATACTTATAATTAACATGTATTTAGGGATGTATACATGGAACGATAAAAGACAATTTATTGGAGACTGGAAAAATAATAAAATGGACGGAGAAGGTACATTTATCTGGCCCGACGAACGTAAATACCAAGGACAATACAAAGATGATAAAAAAGAAGGATATGGTGTCTTTGAATGGTAAATAAAATAAAGCTTATTATTAAATAATATTAACTTAAACTTATCATAAATTATTAGGAATGACGGAAGAAAATATAAAGGTCAATGGAAGAATGGAAAACAACACGGTAATGGAGAATTCTTCAACCCCAGAGAACAAGTTTGGAAGAAGGGAGTTTGGAGTGAAGGAAAAAGAGTTAGATGGGCTAATGAAAATGTCGGACAAAATTAAATTATCATATTTTTAATTATGTAAGAATTTTATTTTGTTTTTAATATGAATTTTTAAATATTTAAATATTTTAATATATTAAATACTAATATAAAATAATAAAGTTATTAAAGTATTTATTTAGTTAGTTAATTTATTTCTGTATATTATTTATTAACTATTTAGTTATTTTATATTAACCAATATATAAATCTTTGTATTAGTTTTGTAATTTAATAATAGTTTAAGTAATTTCTAAAGAATATTCAATAATATTTATAAATTCTTATATCATAATAAATTTATCATATAAATTTATTTAATTTATAATAAAAATACTGTAACTCTAATTAACTATATTTAAATAAGAGTCTAAAGTATTTTTTGTATTTGAATTATAAATATTAATAATTATGTATATTATTCTCATTACTTGTATTATTTAGTTATTATATTTATTGCTAGTTATTACAA
>Ga0100378_1006855_pt1 | contig 10234 bp, 10 predicted proteins | sample CryGeymeta201502_FD_81535 | JGI IMG/M metagenome (GOLD analysis project Ga0100378, IMG submission 81535) | Groundwater microbial communities from Crystal Geyser aquifers in Utah, USA - Crystal Geyser metaG 2015-02 | ecosystem: Environmental > Aquatic > Deep subsurface > Groundwater | place: USA...
GATGCCTTGCAATCGGTATTCGTAGTCGCCGGCATTGTATCCGCGGATGCCATAGTAGGCTGAAAATACAAGTCCTCGATGTTTGTCTATCCATGAGCGATTTCCAAAAGAACCGCGTACTGCAACGTTGGTATAGGCTGCATGGTCGCCTTCCCATCCGACTTTGATAAAGTTAATATCCAGAAAGGCATTGTAGAAATAAGTTTTTGGCTCCGGGTTTAAGCTGTCTTTTTTTAAGTGACGAAAAGCCCCCGATTCATACCCGAGACTCACTCCGGCATTTCTATACCAGGTCGAATCAAATGTTTGTGTTGTGTTTTTCAGGAAATTGGTAAAGGGCATATCGGTAAACCCATCTACCTCAAAGAGGTTGCTATAGGTGGATAAGCTCGTTCTCAGGCTCAACTGCCTACGTTGAATGAAGGTAGGAATGGTGTCGGGAATCGCCCTTCCTAAGGTGTCAACGGACTCTGTTGGGTAATACCGCTTTTGGCCTAATCGATAGATTTGTGTGGCCGAATAAGTATTACTTTTCAGTGTATTGTAAACGTCGTGTGTATAATACTTGACGATTGGGTTTCGTCCAGGACCGGTCAGGGTATCAAAGGATTCCTTATTATAAATTCCGCCATTTTCTTGATTCGATATACGGTTCCAAGTAGCTGAAGCGATCAGATGATATCGGTAATCTTTGCTATGGTACCAGGTATACAGGCGGGTATTGTACTGTCCGGTTTTTTGCTTGAGATAAAATCCGTCTTCCTTCAAACGACGAAACTCCACCCCGATATTCCAATTCGGCTTGATATTCTGCGAATGCAAAGCTTGAAGTCCTAAGAGTTCATTGGGGCCTTGAATATAGAAGAGGGAAGTAATGGGCTTTTTTGTGCGGTAGAGCGGACTATATTCCGAATACAAAAAGCGATTTTGATCCAAATAATGCCAACCGAGGTCAAAGCCCTGAACATCATTCACTTTATAGTGTATTGGCGAACTGGCTGAACCGCTTATTCCCAGATTCATCATGCCGAAATTTGTGCGGAAGGTGGCGCTGTATAGGTGAAAGTCAGTGAGTCCGCTATCGAGATAATGGAGACTGTCTTTGGCATGAAGTAACTCCCATTCACTCGTGCGTAGGGTCGAATAGAATTCTTCGTTCGTTTGAGCGCGCAAGGAACTCATTCCTAGGGTAAGGAAAATAAAATATAGAAAGGGTGATTTGATGCCCGACTTAGTCAATTAGTGTACCAGCAATTTCTTGCAAATATGGGTTTTTGCCCCCGTTAATTGTACAAGATACACGGCTTTCTTCAATTCACTTACTGGAATGCTTGCTTCATTTTTTCCTGTTTCAGCGTGGTAGGGCTGACTATAAACCACTCGTCCTTGCATATCGACCAGTTCAATTTTAAGGTTTTCAGTTTCCGCTTGGCGCCAGCTCATATCAAAGGAGCTGCTTGCTGGGTTCGGGTAGAGGAAGAAGTCTTTCGTTAGCTGGATATCATCTGATCCTGCTTGGGCATCCATACGCAGAACAAAAAGCCCATTCGACATATCGAAGGCCAAAAGGTTACCAGATGGCAGGTAAGGATAGATTCCCCAGCAACCTTCGAATCCACTGTAGGTGTCGCCATTTTGCGGATAGGTATCATACCAAGCAATGACTTCCGGATTCTTGGGGTCATTCATATTCCATACATAGACCCCGTCATGGTAATAACTCACATACAAACGGCGCCCAATAAAGTATGGATTATGCGCAACAGTATTGGGGTGGGAGCGAAACACAGACAGCAATTCAGGGTCGCCCAGGTCACTCATGTCATAGGCTTTGATGCCCAAGTTCGCATTTTCGTCGGTGAAGACAAAGATTTGTCCATCATCGCTTAAGTAGCCGGAGTGATTGTAGCCGCGTTCAGGATATTCGGTGATGGTGCCGAGCAAAATTCCATTATCGGCATCGGTCATATCATAAATAAATATTCCAGGATTTTCTCCTGAGCAGTAGAGGGTGTCATTGCGCACAAAAGCATCATGGCATTTTACAAAGGCTGGATTTCCATCAAAAATTGGCGGACGAAGTGTGCCAAGAAATTCAGGGTTTTCTGGATCCGATAATCCTAAAATGGTCACTGCGGCAGGAACATTGGCTCGTGATACGGTGGAGTTACAATACAGCCTATCCTTGTCGATATAGATGCTGTGCGAACGCATGATGAGTGAGTCGCTATCATAGACCAAACTTACTGAGTCGGGCAGGTATTGCATGTCGAAAATTTGCAAGGAAGACCCTGCAATATCCGATACCGCATAACAGTAATGTTGGTAGGTTTTGTATTCTCTCCAAACGGATTTTTTCGCTCTACCGGCACGCACATCGCAGAGTACGGGTTTTTCCGGACGGGTAACATCAATAAAATAGGTCGAATCGATGCTTCCAATGATGGCATATTCTCTTTCAGTAGTGCTATCGTACCAGCCCCATCCATTGCTATAGGCTTGGGTGCCAAGTTGTGGAAGAGAATCATTGTCCCAACGACTCACTTGAACCATGTTGTATCCTGTAAAATATTGGGCCTGAGTGTTTAGGGCGAAAAGGAATAAACCAAGGAAGAAAAGTTTTTTCATGTTCTAGAAATGACAACAAAGATAGGTGCTGGGCTGCTTAAGTGCTAAACACTTCTAGATTACGAGATTGAGAGATTTCGAGGTGGCGAGATTTCGAGACTCCGGTCCCTGAGCTTGCCGAAGGGCTGAACTCTTTTTCCCCACCACATTATTGAAGGCAAGTCTGAAAAGACTAATTTGAAAATAGTTTAGCAGCAACAAGGATTCGCATCATGGCACTTATTGGGTGATGAGATGAATTTGGAGTTCGCTAAGCAAGTTGTTATCACAGGACAAAGTAGTCACTATCACTCCAAAATGACTGGCACTATTTGAACCGAAATAACCAACCATAAAGCGCCAATGGATTTTGGTTACATCGTGACCAAAAGAACCTTGGAAAGAGCCGCTGCAGATGTTGGCCTAGTAGTCACTGCCCACAACCAGAGGCGAAGCTTCACTATGCTCTCCGCAAAACACCCTCAAAGAGTACCAGAAGGCTTTGGCGTGCATTTTTAATATAGACCAACTGCCTAATAGCATTTCGAACCCATTTGCCACAACCTAAAGTTTCTTTAGTAAAAAGCTTCTTGAGTTTTATCTTCGTTTATACGCCCTCCAATAACGTCGAAATTTGACTTTTGAAGAGGGTTTTTAGACAAACTGGCTTTGGTAATATCTTAAATCGAAATGGACATATCAGTCGTAAGTATGGCCTTATGAATAAATCGTTTTTAAAAAATTGAAGTATGGATGAATTTTGGGAATCTGCTTATAAGACAAGCGCTAAAATGTGGGGCGAAAACCCTACGGACAATGCGAGGCATGTGCTTGAATTGTTTCAACGAAATAAGATTAAAAGTATCCTAATTCCGGGGTTCGGGTACGGGAGAAATGCAAAAGTATTCTATGATGAAGGTTTTGAGGTTTCTGGCATTGAAATAGCCAAGACGGCAATTGTCAGAGCGCGGAAATATTTTGGAAGTGATGTGACGATACACCATGGTTCTGTCACCGATATGCCCTTTGATGAGATGCTCTATGAATCCATTTATTGTTATTCACTCATCCACCTATTGGATGAGGCCGATAGATTGAAACTAATCGAAGATTGCTATGCGCAACTACGGCCAAATGGTTTATTGGTTTTTATTTCACTATCTACCAACGATAAGCGATTTGGCGTAGGAGAGGAAGTGAAAAAAAACACCTTCCATTCTCCAAATGGATTAAACCTGTACTTCTACGACAAAGCGACTGTAGAAAAAGAATTTGGAAAATATTCCATCATAGAATTAAAAGAAATTAAGGAACCAGAAGATGAGCCAACTGAAATACATTGGATGATAGTCTGTAAAAAATAACATGGCCCAATGCTAATTTCGGCTTGTAAAGCGTGATGATTTCGAAATAGCATTCGAAATCATTTTCAAGCTGAAACGGCTGCTGAATTTATCATTCTGGCTCGGCACGAATTGCAGCCATAATGCAACAAGCCAGCAGCGCATTCGGGCACATTTATTTATATCGACATTCAAATCAAAAACGAAAAGAGCCTGTTATTTGGCCTTGCTCAGACAGAATAACGAACAGAAAAAACTAAATTAACCGACCGAAAAGAGAGTCATTGCATAAATGGAGATGATTAGACTGAATGAACTCGAAAACCAAATAGACCAATTGGTTTACCAGCTTTATGATTTGACGGCTGAAGAAATTGATATAATTGAAAGCAATTAAATAAATACTGGCTCGGCCTCAAGCCAAAGTTACAAATCAAAGGTTCAGACAATGAGTGAACAACAAAACAACTTTCTGTTATACACTGCCCCTACCGGTGAAGTTCGGGTACAAGTTTATCTCGAAGATGAGAGCGTTTGGTTAACTCAAAAGGCGATGAGTTTGCTATTTGACACGACACCGCAAAACATTACCACCCACCTAAAAAACATTTTCGAAAGTGGTGAATTGGATGAAATGGCAACGTGTAAAGAAATTTTACAAGTTCAACTAGAGGGCGACCGTCAGGTATCTAGAAAACAAAAATTCTACAACCTAGATGCTATTATCTCAGTGGGTTATCGGGTCAATTCATCTAAAGCCACTCAGTTTAGAATTTGGGCTACACAAACCTTAAAAGAGTACATCATCAAAGGATTTGTGATGGATGATGAACGCCTGAAACAAGGAACAAACACCTTTGGCAAAGACTACTTTAAGGAATTGCTCCGCAGGGTTCGTTCGATCCGTGCTAGTGAACGCAGGGTCTACCAACAAGTAACGGACATCTTTGCGGAATGCAGTATTGATTATGACCCACAAGCTGCCATTACCAAAAACTTCTATGCCATGGTGCAAAATAAGTTTCACTTTGCCATTACAGGTAAAACTGCTGCTGAAATTATTCACTTGTCGGCCGATGCAAAGAAAGACAACATGGGACTCACGACTTGGAAAAACAGTCCAGAAGGAAGAGTATTGAAATCGGACACCATTGTTGCGAAAAACTACCTGCAAGAAAAAGAAATACAACAACTCGAACGAACGGTAACAGGCTACTTCGATTACATAGAAGGATTAATAGAACGAGAAAACACCTTTACCATGGAAGGATTGGCAGAAAGCGTGAACAAGTTTCTTTCTTTTAATGAGTATAAAGTACTCTCTGGAAAAGGCAGTATATCTAAACTGCAAGCCGATAAAAAAGCCGTAAACGAATACGAAACGTTCAACAAGACGCAAAAAATCATTTCTGATTTTGACAAAGAAATTAAAAAGCTGAAAAATAAGTAATGGAATTGAAGCACTATCACAAGCTGTTAGCAATGACTTGTCGCTCTTTTTAGCGTGCATTTGGCTAATTCGGCTAGCTTATCTCCTATGAAACATAAAAGCATATTAAGTCAGTTGGCAAGTGGCTGTTCTTTACCGCTGCTTAAACCAAATCTAAATCCAGCCGATTATCCATCAACGAAAAAGCCGCTCCCGTAAAATTTTAATAAGCAGCTCTTCATCATCCATTACCTTAACTTCAATAGGGAAGTAGAGAATGGGTACCTTTTCAAGCTCTGTTTTATACGCCTTCAATCGCATCCAATCCTTTTCGGTAGTTATCACTGTTGGTTTGCCCGCTGCTTCCCATTTTTTTAGGAATAGCGCGATATCATGACGACTAAAGCGATGGTGGTCGGCATAACAAAGCTCACCTACTTTTTTCTTAAATTGGCCAAGAAAACGCTCAGCCCAGGCGCTTCCGTGCGCGATAGCGGAGAATACAAATATGTCTTGCTCCTTGAAATTGGTGCTCGGATTATTTGGATGAATGATCACCGGCTCTTGGGCTTCGAAGCGAGAAAAGAAGATGGGGCCTGAAAAGTAGGGTCTGGCCTTTTTGATGATTTCCTCCTGCTGTTCCTGGCTCAAGGTTTCCGGACATTTGCTCACAATCAATACATCTGCTCGTTCGGCTCCCTTTTTCGACTCCCGCAAATTTCCAGCAGGCAAAAGCTGGTCGTCCGCAAAAAAATCATCATACACAGATAGTAAAATGCGTGCGGTCGCATTCAAATAACGGTGTTGAAAGGCATCATCAAATAATATCAAGGAAGTATCCGGGTAAGAAGCCAAAAGTTCAGGAACAGCCATTACCCGGTCTTCGCAAACTGCCACTGCAGTATCGCGAAATTTATTTTTAATCTGCAGGGGTTCGTCGCCCGTTTGGTCGGCATGCATGGCCGCTTCTACCCAATGAAAGCCTTTGCTGGTTCTTCCATAACCACGACTAATTACCGCCGTGTTTTGCTCCTTAAACTGTCGAAGAAAATATTCGGTATGCGGTGTTTTTCCGCTGCCTCCAGTATTCAAATTACCAATCACCAAAGTAGGAACCTCAAATCCGGTAGACTTTAGAACTCCTTTATCAAAGAAGAAATTCCGCATTCCAACAGCGATGGCATAGAGTGGATTGAATAGAAGGAGCCAAGGACGACGCATGAGTTTTCAAAGATGGGAAAAATACGCTTTGAGAAAAGGTTTTGCTATGTTTGAATGATGAAATTATATGCCTTTATCTTCCTTTGCTCACTTGGCCTCTTGAGCCTTACTGTCGGATGTGCTGAACAGTATGATGAAGGTGAGTTTTACGGTCAGATTACCTATAAAGTGAGTGTTGGTGGAGCGGTGGAGCCTGATATTTTAGATGCTTTACAGAAAATGTTTGGTGACTCAATCGAAGTAAGTTTTACCGACAAGGGTTATCGCCTCAATGTCTATAAAGACACTTTAGTTACCGAATGGTATGAGAATGATAAGGGCATGATTTATTTTTTGATGGATGGAGTAGATTCGGTGTATTATGAAGAAGCATTGGAAACCAATAAGCTGCTAGTAGCAGAGCATCGCCCTGATATGCATACCCACCTGGGCCGTAGCTGTCAAACGTATTTCTTGCAGGATGATCGCTTCCATATTGAAATGTGGTACGACAGCACCTTAATGGTTTCACCGAAACGTTTTAGTCGCCTATATCAAGGGCATTATAACCGCTATTACCTCGACTGTGCCTCGCCGTACCTCGTTCGCTCTTTGGTTATGGCGCCGGTCAATATTCGGATTGAAGCGGTACGCATTGAACAAACCGATAGGCCTGATCCAGCGTGGTCAAAAAGACCAGATTTTCCGCTCGTCCCTTTCAACGAAAACTAATGTCTGAATACCTTGAATTTAAGGCGATTGCCCGCTACACTGAAAAACAATTTGGGGCCTGGTACTTGGAATTGGAGGATGGAGCTCATGCTCAGCTCAACTTAGCTCCGAATGCTCGGGTAGTCATGCGTTTGGGTGAGGAGGAAATTCATCGTGCACTTCGGCGCTCTGTAAATGGCTATGATTACGTGGGCCTTAGCATTGTGATGGTGAAGAAAATGGAGATTCAAGAAAATGCAGAGGTCACCATTGCCTTGAAGGCCGATACCTCTGAATATGGTATGGACTTCCCAGAAGAGATGCAGGAGGTGATGGATCAAGACCCAGAAGGGAAGGACTTTTTTGAACGGGCAAATCCAGGAATTCAGCGCGGTTTCCTCCACTACGTTTCTTCAGCAAAAGGCATAGATACCCGAATAAAAAGAGCTTTGCACGTGATGAACAGGATGCGTGAGCTGAATGCGGAAGGCAAAATAAAGTAGGCATCGTTAGTCTAAGAGCAGCCTACTCGCTGTTTCTGTGCTGTTTCGGCATTGCGTAAATTTCCTTTTCTTTGTAGCCAGCTTATGGGCATTATTAGAAAATTTGTTAAACAAGGCCGCGACTTAAGTCAGCGTTTCCGATTGAAGCAGCCTCAAGTATTTGATGCCCAAGCTGCTGTGCTCAGAAAGCTCATTGAAAAAGCACAAGACACCGAATTTGGAAAAGCACATGGCTTTAAGGATTTGTATTTCAGCCCTACCATTGTCGAAGATTTTCAAAAACTTGTTCCTCTTGGGAATTATAGTACCATGCATCCGTGGTGGCAGCGCGCCTATGAAGGAGAAGAGAATGTTACTTGGCCTGGGAAAACGGATCGTTTTGCGCTAAGCTCAGGCACATCAGAAGGGGCGAGCAAGTTTATTCCAGTTACCAAGGACATGCTCAAGCAGATCAAACGTACGAGCGCAAAACAATTGCTAGCCATTGCTCGAACGGATCTTCCAAAAGAGTTCATGACCAAACATTCCCTCATGGTGAGTGGAAGCACGGATTTGCAATTTAACGGAATCAACTATTCAGGAGATTTAAGTGGAATCACAACCCAAAACCTACCTTTTTGGTTTGAGCCATTTTCTCGCCCCAATAAACGCATAAGAAAACACCGCGATTGGGAGCAGAAAATTGAGGAAATGGTTACGGATGCCAAAAAATGGGATGTGGGCATGATTGCGGGTGTGCCAGCTTGGATTCAGATTCTCTTTGAAAAAATCATAGAACGTTACGACTTAAATACCATTCATGATATCTGGCCAAACTTTAAGGTCTATATCCATGGCGGAGTGGCCTTTGGTCCCTATAAAAAGTCCTTTGAGAAACTCTTAGGAGAGGAAATATTTTACTACGAAACCTACTTGGCGTCAGAAGGTTTTATGGCCTTTGCTACCCGTCCAGATGCTGAGGGGATGGTTTTACAAACCAACTCGGGGATTTATTTTGAATTTGTTCCTTTCAATGAACAAAACTTTACGGAAGATGGCGACTTACGGACAAATGCTCAGGCACTAACCATTCTTCAGATCGAACCAGGTGTTGAATATGCCTTGGTAATAAGCACCAACTCCGGTACCTGGCGTTACCTAATCGGGGATGTGGTTAAGTTTACGTCGAGCCAAGACTTAGAGGTCGTTATCACAGGCCGTATCAAACATTTTTTAAGCCTATGTGGGGAACATCTTTCGGTTGACAATATGACCAAAGCAGTCAATCTACTTGCGGATGAATATGGTGCTTCCATGCCAGAGTTTACGGTGATGGGAATTCCACATAATGGACTGTTTGCTCATCATTGGTTTCTTGCCTGCGACCAAGAATTGGATGCTGAAGAAGTCAAAGTTAAGCTCGATAATTACCTGAAAGAGCTAAATGATGACTATGCCGTTGAGCGGAATCATGCCCTTCATGATGTGCTTGTTGACATCATACCCAATCAACTTTTCCATGACTTCTTAAAACAAAAAGGAAAAATTGGATCACAGAATAAATTTCCTCGCGTTCTCAAAGGCGAACTTTGTAATGAGTGGAAAGCGTTTATTGCTCAGAACCGTCAGGGAACGCTTAGCTCATAATTTTCCAGGATATTGGATGATCTGGTTTGCTAATCGATAGACCAACATCATCCGCCAATACAAAATGTCGAAATTGATTTTTTCGATATCATCTGTTGAACGGTGGTAGTCTGGATGCAAGCCCGAAAAGAAGAAAGCTACCGGCACTCCATTTTTTGCGAAATTATAATGGTCTGAACGCTCATATAAGCGCTGCGGATCGTTCTCGTCATTATAGGTATAATCTAGCTCCATTGGATGATGAAGTTCGTTCGCTACATGCAAGAGGCTATCAAGTTTTTTAGAGATGCGATCAGAGCCAATCACATAGACATAATTGCTATCAGCGGCGTGAGTGGAATCTGCCCGACCAACCATATCGATATTGATATCGCAAACAGTCGCGCTTAGAGGTATAACTGGGTTTTCAGCATAATAGGCCGATCCAAGCAGTCCTTTTTCTTCTCCACTAAAGAATAGAAAAAGAATATTCTTCTCACGAATTGGAGTTAGATCTCGGTAAATCCGAATGAGTTCCAATAAGGAGGAGGACCCGGTTCCATTATCGTCTGCTCCATTATAAACGGTATCACGAATAATTCCTAGATGATCGTAATGAGCTGAGATAACCACATAATCGTTGCTCGGAACGGTAGCGGGCAATACGCCCATCACATTCTCAGAGTAGGGCTCGTATTTTTTCTTGTCGCCAAAACGTTTGGCAAAGGGCCAAGATTGAAACCAGGATAAGTGACCATTGCTGTCTTTTGCCACCTGCTGGAGACCGTATTTTTCCATCTCGGAAGCGATATCTTCGATAGATCGTTGGCTATCCA
>Ga0100378_1006856_pt1 | contig 10234 bp, 9 predicted proteins | sample CryGeymeta201502_FD_81535 | JGI IMG/M metagenome (GOLD analysis project Ga0100378, IMG submission 81535) | Groundwater microbial communities from Crystal Geyser aquifers in Utah, USA - Crystal Geyser metaG 2015-02 | ecosystem: Environmental > Aquatic > Deep subsurface > Groundwater | place: USA...
AAAAAGTATTCCAAGATGCTTAAACGCTATCGAAAGAAGAAGTTTGTTGTGCAAGAGCTGCTTCAGTCATAAAGAACCTATTGCGAAAACCTTGAATATGTTGTCAAGAAAATTCTAATGCCAGGTAAAATTTTGATCAAAGACCAAAATCTTCATCGCTCCCTGTTCAGCAACATTTAACATATTTGGAAGCTGCACAGTCATTTTTTGGGATAGTTAGAAAAATAAATGAAGGATTTCAATCCCCAACACACCAAAATTTCAGGAGTCCTTATGAACCATCTTTTCAATCACGATAACTTCAAATAATCATACACTCAGTATTGCTACGACTACAAAAATGCTGATCAAGCTATCAAGATAGCATCACAGGAAAACTCAGCCTTCTACTAGCATCTAAAAAAGCTGGGACTGCTCCATCTCAACCTCAGCCTGGAGTCCTATATGATCAAGCCAGTTCAGAGGCTTTGTAAATACGGGCTTTTAATAGGAGAGTATCACAGAAACATGGAGCCTGACCACATTGATTACAAGGAAATTGACAAGACAGGTGACTTCATAGAGAAGCTTGTTCAGGAAACCAACGACCAAGTGGAATAATTTTTAATGCGAGAAAGGCTTCTCGAACTAAAAAATACATTTCCCAACTTTTTTAATAGCATTCACAGTGCCAAGCAGCCCAGAATGTTTTATGAAAGCAAGGAGGTAGGAATTTTAGACATTCTGGAGGAGTAAGAAGTCAACTTCAAATCTGTCGCCCTCTTTGAAAATAGCATAATCATGATTCCTCACAAAATCACTGAAGATCCAATTTTTTATAATTTCCTTTTCGGAAGAGAGCTCACCAACAACAAGTACTACAAAAATATTGTGCAGTTAGTTGACAACCAGATCTATACCTATCTTCAGTTCAAAGAGGAAAAAGACAAAAAATAGTTCATGAAAATCTTAAACAAGAAGTTGAAGCAAGATCAACAGCAAGAGTATTAATAATACATCAAGATAACCATTCTAGGAACATAAACTCGATAAAGTTTTTTCAGCTCCTACACTGTCTATATTGTTAACATTGAAGACAGGGGAAAAACATCAACAATTTATCCACGGTTCAAGGATCTCCTCAAAGTACAGGACCTGATGGTGACCAAAGGCATGAAATTCGATCGACTTTTACTTTCCAAAGAGTCCATTATAGCTACCCTGAAGCCAAGGACAATTGAGAAGAGGAAACACACCATTCAGGAGTTTCTGGAGAAGGTTTTCAATAATTGTCAAATATCTGAGTTCAAGTAAATAGAGTAAATTCTTGGATTCAGTCAGCTAAGTGCGACAGCCATGATGCCCAAACTGACTTCTGAGATGTAGGAAGTATGGGTTTATCTTCCAAACATGCAGAAGGTAAAGGTCATGATATCTGTTCACGATTCTCAGATAAGAGACCTCAAGCACTTAATCAGTGAACGCATGGGGATGGAGAGTACGGATCAGTTTGAAATATTTTAAGTAAGAAACAAAAACTATAACAGTAAGAAGCTGTTATACGACGGGTAGCCAGTCAAAAAAATATATGATGAGCAAAAGGACTCAGCTAGCTCAATCAATCCTTTTAGAGATGCTATTGACTACCTGTATTCCAGGCATTACTATTTGTCTAAATCAGAAGAGGAAGAGCTTTACAAATGTGATCAAGCAAGGTCCGAGTTATAACTGTCCGTCATTCACGCATAAATCCTCAACTATCGCCTCGATGAGGAGGTCATGCTAACCTTCATGTGCCTTTTCGCTATTTACATTCACCTTCCTGTGGAAAACTAATAGCGTCTAAACTTTTTTATCCGTGAGATCACCAAGAAGAGCTACAAGGTGACTGAGGAGGAGTTTAGGATATACTTCGTGGAGGTCAAGAAAATGTTGGCTTCTGAGGACAGCCTTTCTACTTCTCTCCCCCTAATCATCATCAAAATAATTTCTAACAGCTATCTCTATCAATGCCTTCAGTTTGATGTTTTGGTTCATCGTAAAGTATTTGACACCTACAAGAAAATATTCAACAAACTTGAAGACAATATTACGTTAGGTCTTCATCCTGAAGTGGTTTACCTCCTGCATCAAAGGGACAAAAACATTCTGGCTAAATTTTCATATTCTCAGCTCAACCTAATCGAAACGAGACCCAACTCGATAGTTTTGGAGGTTTTACACAACCAGACCCCACTTATCCTCAAAACTCCAATCAGCTTTGAGATAAGTAAATTATTCGAAATATACCGGAACAAGCATTGATATTCATGAGGATTGGCTATGACTATTACTATTCAATGTATCAAATCTCACACTATCACGTTCATTGCTTCTGCATTAATAGACATATACCTCTTCAATGTTTCCTGCAATGTTTGAGGCTCTTCTCGTCATCTCTTCTTCGTTTCTGAATCGCAACATATGTACTTAGCGCTAACTCCGTCTATCCTGTGAGTACTGCTGCCCTATGTTTTCCTTCCTTTCTACAAACCCTCAAAGTAAAGAGCTGCGAACTCGACAATGTTTGGGGGTTGCTCCCTCAGAATTTATCTTGTTAGGTCTGCCAGTATTTCTTGGAATCCATGGGGGACAGGGAACTTCTGGAGATATTTACTAGCCATGAGAAGTTATAAATTTTGAAAGTATTATAATCGAACATCACTTCAACTGACGGTTCCGGTAGCAATCGGAATGATAATCAGGAGAATTAGTGAAAGGGCAGAAATTCCCAAAAGAACCCTCACCACACATCTCCTTCTTGTAAAATTTATTTCAACATCCTCAGCTGTTTATTGGAATAGCAAAGCCCTCTCTGAATCACAAATAAGGTTACATTTTAGCCTGTCACTTTTTTCCTAAAGCTTTTCTGCATTGAACATATTGTCAACCATTTGGGTCGTATTCCTCCTCATGTCTGTAGTCACATCGTTGAGGAGACCTCCAACAGCTCCAACTTTGTCAAGGCCTTTAAGCTCCTCGAAATCCTTGCAAAGTTGTTAAACAAATTCCCTGCAGTGCAGCTTAAGAGTGGACTAGATAGGCCTGTAACTACGTCAGGTTCAGTTTCATAATCTCCGAGTTTATTGAGATGATCCCTGAGCTGATTGATGGCGGCATAGATGTGTCTTTCAGGGTAGTTAGGGCTACAGAGTGCCATGTAGAGCATTCCTCTGCTATCTTTTTTACAGTGCCAGCAGCCAAATTATGATTTCATTTTTTGTCTCTCATCAGGACGCAGCTCAAAATCTTTGAGCCTGGATAAAACCTTGTTAGGATACAGTGATACTTTTGCGACTTATATTTTGAGGTCTTCTATGGTATCAGATTGTTAAGAGTATCCAAGGATCGGGGTTGAGGACGAACTTTTGGCAAATGCCAGATACTTAATGTTTGACATGGTAAGTTTATAACAATACTATGTACTACTCAGATCAAATCATCAAAATTATTCTTCGGCTTGGCCTTAGAGTTGCTTTATTCCTCTGTCTCGAAATAGCTATAAATATCCTCATTGCTCGGTGCGTTCTTTTCCTTCTCCTGATGAGCCATCTTCATATTCATGTTAAAGTTAAGCCCATGGTTTCCACTTTCAATCTCAGCAAAAGGGTTGTCCGAAGATGAAGCTGTTGGGGGCTTGTAGCTATTACTTCCCATTTTTGGACTTGTGGGGCTTGTTGATGAACCAAAAGTATCCAATCCGCTGAAGTTCATTGAAAATGTGTCTTTGCTCTCAAATGACCAAGGATCTGAAGTGTTTCTTGGAGCTATTTCTTTCTTCTGCTATTTCTGTGGAGGTGGAGAAGAAGTGGTTGGCTTGGAAGGACCCTTCAATTTTTTTGCCTGGGATGGGCCATTCCATCCTGAACCCCCTGACTCTTTTTTATTGAGAAAATTATCATTTGTGGGTGGATTATAGGCATCAGTTACCGGATCAGCTTGTTATTTTTTAAAGATAGCTGGAGGTTTTTCAGAAGGTTTGCTCATTGGCTTGGTTGATGATCCGAAATCAGAGTCAAAATCAAAAGAAGGCGATGATGGTTTTTGAACTGGCTCCATATTGCTAATATCAGTTTTGGCAGGTCCTGATGGATGTTATTTGGGCATTGAAAAGAAATCGTTTGAAAAATTGAGATTCTGATAGTTGATGTTGTCGGCTGTCTGAGTATTTGTCTGAGAGAACAGGTTTCCATCAGAAACGTAGTTTGAGGGGTTAACATTCTAAGAAGCTGCTGTAGGAATGACTTGCTCCTATTTTTTTGAGGTGTAGTAGCTGTCAAGGAAACTATAATTTCCTTTTTTTTGCTCAGAAGCTTTCATCTAGACTTCAGCTAGCTTGAAATCGTTGTCAGTGTAAGTCGGAAGCATGTTACTGCTATTGTCACCTTGCTTTCCAGTCTACTTTTCGATCCTTTCAATCATCTGATAGATGAGATTCTTCCAGTGAGCAAACTCACTCTTCGTTGTCGAGGGATCGGTCAAATATGGAATAAGAGTGGGAAGAATTTTAGAGCTGACAACTTACAGTTGTAGAGTTTATCCAAGGTAGTTGTACATACGGGCTATTATGGCGTTGATGAATGGATCAGTACCAGCCTTTCGGGCAATTTATAACCCAGGAAGGATTGTGAGACTGACAGTCTGAGTATCTATGCTATTCAATATGCCAAACAAAGCTTTGAGGGTATCTTTTCTGATGTCAATATTCTGATCCTTGAGCAACCCCATCATCTTCGGTAGGATTTTAGTCTTGAGAAATTGATAGTCGCTCTTTTTTGACATCTTGTGCACCATCGATAATGCCAGCTGCTTTAACTTGGCAGGGCAGTCGAAGCACTTAAGATAAAGAGGCATGACATAGGTGCTGATATCAGGTTACCCAATGAACTCCTCTAGAATATCATAGTGAGCCACAAACAGATAGATGGCCTGGGCAGTTGTTTCTTTTGCTTGAGTGACTGTTTTGAGAGTTGGCCAGATGTGAGCTCTGAATGTTTTCACATCCATCTTCTTCTTCTTGAGAAGATCAGTGATGATGTAAACAATACTTGCAATGAGAGTGTTGTATTTCATCAGATCGAGAAGTTTGGGAATCACTATCCTGATTAGAACTTTGTCAGGGAAGTCATCCAATACTCCCGCCAACCCTTTGAGAAATTCCAACTGCTGCTTGCTCTCATAGCTGCTTATTTTGTCTAAATATTTAACAGTGGTCAGGGTGCTGTCATTCATCCACTCACTGAGCAAAACCTCCTATAAGTTTGGTCTTTCTTCAGGATTCCAAGCCAGGAGTCTTCGTAGAATGTCAGTCAACTCAGCTGGCCTTGCTGTTTTTGAGATAATCGGATGCAGTTCGATATTTCTAAAATATTTCATACACTCCTGATACTATTTTTCGCTTCTGGCGTGAGGAGTGGGCTTATATACCTTGTATATGTACTCAAGCATCTTTACGATCACTACTCCGAGTGAAAAAACGTCACTCTTTTTGGAGAAAGTTCCTTGAGTAGCAATTTCAGGAGCGGAGAAGCTCAGATCCATCAGCTTTTAAGCTAGCTGTTGAGTCCCTTCAGAAGAGACAACTTGGTTGAAGCCGAAGCCTGCCATTTTCCATTTTCCTTAACTGGTGATATAGATTGAGTCGAGAGCAATGGCCAAATGAGCCTGCTTGAGAGAGTTATGAATAAACTGGAGAGTTTAGATGAAAGGATAGAGGAATAACTTCAACTCCAATTCGGAGGAAATGTATTCTTGCATTTTATTTTGTTTGAGCAACAAACTTATGTTTCCTTCAACTTTCTAGCAGACAAACGCTAGGACATTATCGTCTTAAATCAGAGATTCAAGAACAGCAAGTACTCCCGGGTGTCGAACCCGAAGCAGGTTTGTGGATTCTCTTTTTGATATTTTAATTGTTTACTCTTTATCCTGCTTCTTCAGAAGCTTCTTTTCGATCAGGAAAATGGATGCTGAGTTATGATTAGAACTGTTCTGAGCCTTATAGAGCTTCCAGGACTGAACAACCCCTGTAGTGCAAAGAGAGTCCCCTTGGATCGAGTACCCTTTTATTAATTGACCTCCCATCGATTTAAAATCAAAAAATAATAAATCTGGTGTGATATGTCTTTCTCAAAGTATGAGTGCCCTTTCCAGATTGAAGAAAATCAGTAGTTTGAACTGTTGATATTTATTCGGTGAGATTTAGTTTCATAACTTGACCTATTTTCTTTTATAAACAATTCTAAAAATGAAGGGAATGTTGAACACTATCAGCAAGAACTACGAAGTGCTTCTGAATGATCTGATTCTCGTGAACTATCAGGACAAATTCGTCAGCTCCGTTAGCAAATGGGATGCCCACACTAATACCTACCTTCGCCAATAAAACTCCCTTCCTCATCGGGCCTTCAGCATCTTCCTCTTCAACGATCAACATCAACTTCTCCTGCAAAAAAGATCAGAGGAAAAGAAAACCTTCCCTCTCTGCTGGACCAATACCTGCTGCTCTCACCCTAACATGATCAAGCTCGTAGACAATGAAGAAATCAAAGAAGAGCCCATCAGATAAGCTCTCCATAGAGCCCTTATCAGATAGTTGAAGATGCATGTTCCTCGCCAAAATTTTTACTTCATGGAGAAAATTCTCTACAAAAAGGAAGGAGAAGTACAATAGTTTGGAGAGTACGAGGTAGACTACGTATTTCTTGGGAGACTTGCCAAGGAGGCTCAGTACTAACCTGTCCCCAGTGAGATTGCTGAATTGGCTTGGGTAGGAAGGAAATAAATGCCGTCTTTTATTGAAAATGTTAAGAAAGAAGGGGGTTACCTATCTCCATGGTTTTTGAAAATGTACGAATCCAACAAGTTGGCCTAATGGTGGGATATGATTGAAAGAGACGAGTTAAAAGACTTTTAGGGAGAGAGTGCATATAAAGTGACGAATATGCTTTGATCTGTAATTGCCTATTAACAACAATAACACATGAAGATCAGTTTTAAAATTATTCGAGAGGCACCGACACTCCGCTTCGGCGAAAAGATTCACTCTTGTCCTCTTTCATCTTAATTATTTTCACCACGACCATGGCCAATATTCCGAAAATAACTGTCCCAAAGACAAAATGTTTCCTCTTTTGACGCTTGTGAAGCATTTTAGACTAAACGATCGAGTTTCCACTGTTTGCAACCGAGCTATCAGGATGGGCCTCCCCCTTCTGCTACGAAGAACTGACAGTTGCTCTTTCTATATTTTCAGTAGGTTGAAGGGCCTGAGAAGGGTTATTCTATTAAATTTCTTGAGAGGAACTTTTCGATTTTTTGCCAAAGAGCTCCATGATGTAGTTGATGGCGCTGGTGAAGCTGAGAGAGGGCTACTTTGATGAAATAGATACTCCATCATTTTGATTTGTTGATTTAATATTCGAACTGACTTCAGGAGTTATGGCATACTCATAGCTCATGACAGTCTCTTGGCTTAGAAGACGCTTTTCTGGCTAATTACTGGCTTCTTTGTTAGAGAATTGAAGCAAAAGTTTTATTTCAGGCATTTTGAATATGCTCGATTAGATATGTGATTATGAGGAAGTACCAAAACCTTGCTTCTTTGATTTCTGTCCTGCTGTTGATTCTTCGGGCAACGTGAAGGTCCTTGATAGACTTTACTTATCGTTTTTGTTCATGGGATAACCATCGATCCTTTAATTTGATCTTTTTTTTAACTTCCCTGCTGATTGAGGAGCTTGAGATATCGCTTAGGAAAAAGAGTTATTTTCATTAGCGAAATATATGCAGACGATGGTGAAGAAAGTGAGCAAAAGCGCGATGTTGGCAGTTTTCATAATAAATATGACGATAACTAATACAACTGAGGTTTTATACAATTGTATCCCTCAGTCAGCCGCTTTGATGAATAATTTTGAAAGGGGTGCTTTTCTATAATTTTGGCGACTGGAAATTGTTCCCAGCAGAGCTTTGGACAAGAGCTAATTATTTTTATATTTTGATGACGTAATATATATATAATTCAATATTGATGTTGGCAATTCTCTTCTCGTTGATCTTCATATGGTGGATGGCCCTTTCAGGCTATTGCTACTTCTTTCTCAAAAAACTCCTCAAAAAATATAAAAATGTTCTTCGGATTCCTACTCCCTAAAGCTACAGAGCTTTCCTTAGAATGGATTTCGGCAAATGGGACGAATCACTGCTCTTGAAACGCGCCTTCACCACTTTCCCTGCAAAGGTGACCACTTTCATTTCGTTTATGGTCCTCTATGCCATTCTAGCTGTTCTTCGTCGACACATCAAACTGCCCCTTTTTATATTGGAGTGGAACAGACGATTCTATGGAGGCTTCGTCATTAAATACCTCTTCAACATAATCGAGGAGTACGATCACACCAAAGAGATCGATACCCCTATTATCATTTCGAACCACGTGACTGCCTTTGACATAATTTACTTTGGAGCTGTTTTAAAGTCCAGAGTATCCTTCGTTGCTAAGAAATAAATCACGAAAATGGCCATAATCAGCTCGATCGCGGAATTCATTCAGACAATTAACGTTGACAGGAGAAGCAAAGAGTCAAAGCAGCAGACGGTTGAGGATATCAAAAAGAGAGTCATTTAATTTGAAAAAGATCCCAAAAGAACACCATCAGTACTCATCTTCCCCGAAGAAACGGTCTCAAATGGAAGGCATGTTATGAGCTTCAAGAATGGAGCTTTTGAGAACTTAACCCCTGTGACAATTTTTTGTCTACATTATGAAAGTACCATTCATAATATTTAGGCAAGTAGTATCATGTGGGAGATGTGGAGATTGGCATGTGGGAAAATGCAGTGCTGACCTTCTGCACCAACTGCACTTTGAAGGTAAAAAAGGAGAGGATCGACCCCATAGACGGATAGGATAGAGATAGTTTCAGGGAAAGATGCCGAGCTAAACTTGCCGAAATGGGATCTTTCAAATCATACGATGTTTCTTATAGAGATTATTTGGAGTATGAGAAGGAGTATTTCGATAGACTTAGACTTCCCGAAAATCAGGACAAAAGCAACTCCCTCAATAAATGATAATTGAGCAATATAATTAATCAATGTCAATAAATGACATACCTACAGCATCACTCACCAGCCGATCCTAAAAAGGTACAGCCTTGCCTCCTTAATTTGGCCTCCTCATTGATAAGGTACCTTTTTTAGCTAGGCAGATGGAGAGAATCGCAAGCACGACAAATGTGGATATGGGCAAAAATATATTCACGCTGATGTAGAAAGAATAAAAAGTGAGGCATAACTTTCGATAAGACGCAGTCACAAAACTCAGAAATCTCGAGAATCGAAGTGAGATGAACAGAGCCTCAGTTGAGCTAATGAACCAAAGAAGACCGAAAAAATACTCTTTGAAGTCAGCAAGGGACAACGATAATAATGAATAAAAAGGCTACCTTAAGATATACAAGCAGCTGAAAGAAGAAAAGGCTTTCCCTGAGCACCCAGGCTACGAATAATACTCTGAGGATGAATCAGAAGTTAATGCCAAAGGGCCTCCAGGAATTAAGAACTATAAATACCTCAAAGACCATCCTAAAATAGTTAGATTTGCTTTGGAAAAGAAAAAAAACAAAGACATTTTCCTTCAATACAAAAATAGAAAAGAGGAAGAACAGCAATCTTTTAGGGAATCGAGCCGGCCTTCCAAACTAAATCATTCTTAATTTTTTGAAGTCAAGGATAGACCTGGTATTGGGAAAAGCAGTTTCAGCGTATATTCTAGTTTGATTGAAAATCAATTATCCAAATTTTATTCGAAAAACAGAAAGGGAAGGGTGGATTAAATGGTGAAATAAAACCCACGCTGTTCCCAGATAATGAGGCGTCAGGAGAGAATAGTGTCTCTGGCCGAAGAGAACCAGGTAAGCCAGTAAAATTTAAAGAAGCTGAAGGGTCGAATGAACCAAATCGTAAACGAGCTGAGTCGAAACGATAGAAGGGGAGGTGATGCCTTTCCCCAAATAACTTCAAATACCAGCTTCCTTGATAAAGGTCCAAAGCACTGATTTTCATGTAAACATAAACATATTATCACTTCTCCTGTTGAGAATTGAGATATATCGGCCAACCAGTCAGAACAAAAGGACCTTATTCTTTCTTGATCAGCCATTTGATAAGGTCAAGAACTAGGAACATTGTAGAAAATTATTGAACAAGAGTA
>Ga0100378_1006862_pt1 | contig 10231 bp, 8 predicted proteins | sample CryGeymeta201502_FD_81535 | JGI IMG/M metagenome (GOLD analysis project Ga0100378, IMG submission 81535) | Groundwater microbial communities from Crystal Geyser aquifers in Utah, USA - Crystal Geyser metaG 2015-02 | ecosystem: Environmental > Aquatic > Deep subsurface > Groundwater | place: USA...
AACTTATCAATAATGGTAACAATACAAATGTTAATAATGCGCCAATAAATTTAAACAATCCCAATTCTACAAATAATCCATCAAATACAAACAATACTACAAACAATACTACAAACAATCCTATCAATCCAAATAATCCAAATAATACAAACAATCTAAACAATCCAAAAGATTTAAACCTAAGTCAGACTGATAATGCAGTTGATCTTAATCTTTCACCAACTCTGGCACCAAAAGTAAATAATACAAAATTTACATCAAACTCTAGCTTAAGCTTAGTAGAATACAACTCAAAAATAACCCAAATTTTATTTTTAGAGGCACTTCCTCTAATTATTGCTGACTTTATTCAAGATAATATTCATACAGTTATTCTGGACATTAAAAATGAGTTTAAAAGTGAAATTAGATCAATTTACGATAGAGAAATAAAACGCTTTACTGTTCAAGAGGTAGAAAAACAAAAGAAAGTAGAGTATGATTTAGATTATGATCGTCATAAAGATTTAAAGGATGCATTGTTCGAAAAGAACAATATACAAAAAAATATTACATATTATGAAGAAGTATTTCTTAAAAAAACAGTTGCTCATGAAAATACTACATTTATTGAGACAATTCTTACTAAACTTTATGACCAATTAAGAGAGTCAGAAGAGAAAATTAAAAAATTATCAGAAAAAGACTTATATAATAACAATCAAGAAGATTACATAAACAATAACTTAAATTCTAATGATAGAAATGTCAGTAGAGCCAATCTAAAATCAGAACATTCAAGGAATTCCAGTTATAAAGATGAAGATGGTAACAATCCGAACAATCCTAACAATAGATCATATAACTCATATACAGGCAGTAGAGTCCCTTCAGCTTATGCTAAGACTCCTAAGAATAAAGAAGTCATTCCTAAAATGCGTAATAATATTAATTTTAACTAATCTTACTAAAAATTTATTTAGCCATGACCAAAGAAGAAAAACGTTATGCTGCTTTGAACGAAATTTTTACTTATTATTCACATCTACAGAATGTAGGAAATAAGCCAACTTTTGACCAAATTAAACAGAAAGAGAATCATATGCAAATTGGAGAATTCTCTCGTTTTGTGTCTGATTTTAAACTTCCACTTAGAAGAGAAACAGTGATGGAAATATTTAGAAAGACAGTTGATAATAAAAAAGAACTTATGAGTTTTCATGATTTCATTGTATGCTTTAATAATCTTTGTACTAAAGTAAATGATGAAAAAGTAGAAAAGGTAAAGAAGAACATTTCAAAAATTAAAAATGAATTAAGAGAAATACAAGCCTTACATGATCCAAAGGAAAAGCCAAAAAGTAATGAAGATGATGAAAAATTAGATGAGTTTAAAAGATTATATAAGGAAAATGAAGAAGCAAATTTAGGTATAATATCTTAAGTTAAAATGATTAATTATGATAATATTTAATAGACGAAAGTGAATTAAATAAATCAGATATAACTAACATTAATAATGATAGTGGTAATAATCAAATTAATCCAAATAACGTGAATAATTCCAACAAAAATAATACATCAAATAATGCTAATAATAATGTTAATAATGTTAATAATAATGTTAATAATTCTAATACTAAAAGCACTACCAATAATAAAAATCCTGTAAATAATGTAAATAATAATACGAATTTGACAAATAGTATCAATAGAAGTAATAATAGTAACTCAACTAACAATGCAAACACTAATAAAAATAACACCGGGAATAACTCTAGCTTAAATTCTAACAATAACGTAAGCAACACTAACATTAATTCCAATTCAAATACAATTTCTAAAAATAATAACATTAATAGTGCAAATAATATCAATACAAATTCTAATAATGTTAATGCGAATAAGGCCAATAATAACAATATTAACAATGTAAATAATACAAATAATACTAATAATACTAATGTAAATAATAGTAACAATAGTCAAAACAAAAGCAATACAAACAATAGTAACTCAACAAACACAAACAACACTAATAATAACAAATTAAATGCATCAATAAATAATAGTAATAATAATCAAAGTTTAAATAATAATCACAATTCACAAAATAAAAATGCTACAACCAATGCAAATAACCCTAATTCACCTATTAAAAATAATATAATTAATCAAAGCCAAAACAATCTTAATATTCAAAATAGTCAAAATAATCCTAATAATCAAAATAAATCTGCTATAAATCTAAACTCGCCCGATAAAAATAATAATTTAACAAATAGTCAAGTCAGTAATCCTAAATCAATTATTATTAAGACAGAAGAACAAAAAAAACTTGACGAAGAAAAGCTTTTAAAAGAAGAATTACGACTTAAAGAAGAAAAAGAATTTGAAGAGGATAAAAAACGTGTAGCAGAAGCATATAAAAGTTTAATGTTAGGAGAAAAGAATAGATTACAAAATGTAAAAGTTGGAAATATAATTGGTAAAATGAATATAATTGGCAAATATGATAAAATGCATGGTAGCAATTCAAAAATGAAATTTATACTACCCGGGATGAAAAAATATAACGAAGAATCTCTTACAAAAGAATTAACAAACTTACGAAATGAATTGGTAAAAGATACTTCAAAAACATTTCACGAATTATTAGAAGAACTATTTGTGTTTTTAGATTTTGATAATGAAGAAAAATATAGATCCAAATAAAAGGTTTTGTATATCCATCCGAAGACGAGAAAAAAACAAAGAATGAAAATCCAAAAGAATACTTACTAAACCAAATTAAAAACTTAGATCCAATTGAAAAAGAACAAATTAAACGTGCTGTTATGGATAAAAAAATTCATAAAGAAATGATGGACGCAAATAAAGAAAAAGAAAGGAACATAAATTACTATGTTGATAGAAAGCAACTTAATTTATTAAATGATAAGTTAAGAGGACACCATAAAAACAAGCCTAATGAAGAGAGGCCACCAATTAGCTCTCATAGTAAATATAGTGTAAATAGTAAAAACAGTAAAGATAACAGAGATAACAATAACCCTGCAAACTATAGAGATAATAGAGATAACAGAGACAACAGAAACACTAATCAAGGTAACCAGGATATTGCTAACTATTATGATAGACATCCCAATCACTACATTGGTCCTAATATAAAACAAGTTGATAGGTCAAACAATGAAAAAATTGGTACTCCAGTGAGAATAATAAAAGATATTCTTAATGGAGGAGACTTCAATGGAAATTACGGAAACTATGGGAATCATGGAAACTATGGAAATTACTCTAATTCTCAATATGAAAATGCAAAAAATAATGCAGAAAAACGACTTACATGGGATAATCTAGATAGTCTAAATTTTTATGACTTTAGTTCGAATGGAAAAGTTAATTTTAATCCGAATGAATTAATTGTAGAGGATGATGATGAATTAGTTGAATATAATGATCAATTTAATAAGAACTATATAGTAGATGAAAAATCTTTCCAGGAAAAATATACTACGAAACAAACACAAAATGCAAGAAATATTCAATTTCTTAACGAAAGTAAAAAAGATTTTAATAATAATTCTGTTAGTATGTTTAATAGGAACAATTCTGTTAATATGAATTCTAATTTGAATCCTAATAATAAAATACAATATAGTGCAGTTAATCCTGCTGAAATCAAAACTAATCTTGACCTTCATAAGAGAGATATAATGAATAATTTTAGTTATGATCCTTATAATAATTCCCAATATGATAGTAATAACAATAATAATAACAATAATAATAGTAGGAATAATTATGATTCGAATATCAATAATGTTAGTAATAATAACGTCATGACAACGAAAGAAAGAGCGCAAATAGCTGATAAGATATGGGAAGATAAAAGAACAAAGGTAATCATAGTCATAATCATATTTTAATTATAATTATTTTTAGTTAATAGAAAGACATAACAATATGATAATAAATAATGGAAAAACAAAAGTAAGAAATGGAATGTATACTCCTTTAGTATTAGACTAGACTTGTAATTGATTTTGTTTTGTTAGTTATATTAGTTTTATAAGTAAAGTTAGTTAATAATGTGCTATAATAAAATATTAATTACAATCAACAATTAACTATAAATTATATTATTGTATAAATATTGTATAATTATAATATAGTAAAAAGTAAATAATACTATCATATAAATATTATATAGCAAAAATAATTATTAATACAATGTATTCAAAATATTTCTATCTCTTTACTTATATTTTTCATTTAAATTACACTTAATTAATATTTCGTTATCAGTTTATGAATTTTACATCAAATATAATCAGACGTAAATTACCCTGAGTCATCAACTAACATTTTTAAAACTTAATCAATAACTTTATCCTAATACTTTGCTTAAAAAAATATTTATGGATTACAATAAATGAAAATATAATATTATAATATTAAGTATTAATACATTTATATTATTTTAACGTAATTAATAATATTTACATTATTACTTAATATATTTTAATGGATAGCGCACCGATTGATATAAAATACAGCGAGTCTTTACGATGGCTTGAGGAAAGATTCATCATTCCTAAAGATTGGGCAAAAAGAATAGAAGTTATTAGAGTTAAAATAACTGAACTAATGGATGATATAGCTAAAAAGGAAACTCCTGAGTTTATTAAAATAAACGAAACATTCAAAAATAAGAGAGAATCTATGAGCTATGAGGATATAATGAGGCTTAATCAATTGCTTATAAAAACTGAAGAGGCTAAGGTCAAAACACTTTTCGGATATTATTCATCGACTATTATGAAAAATATTACGCTTATCATATCGCTCTACGAGAAAAATAATGTCCTTCTCTGTGAATGTAGTAAATTAATAATACAGTATATCGGATATGAAATTCCAGATTTAACTAAAACAGTCAATACATTAGAAAAGTATATTTCTGACACTAACGGAAAGATAAACGAACGTAATTCCCATGCTGAGAAGAATAAAGAAAAAATAAAAGCTTTATTTAAGACTTACGAGATTAAAGAAGTTGAATCAATAAAAGAGATCTCCGACCAAATTATTAGGAAGTTAGGAAGTTTACCTTCAATGCTTGATAAAATATCAAGATTAATCAAGTCAGACAAGATCTCTAAAGTAATAGAGTTATACGAATTGTTTTATAAAACTATATACCAGGAAGATTTGAGCAATGATAAGGAGTTTTTATCAACACTTAAGAACATAAGTAAAAATGGAGATTATCTTCTAACCACTGATTTAAATCAAAAATCAGACGATATTTATAAAATAATAACTGATAAAGTAGACCATTACATTGCTAAGTTTTCAAATACTAATTTGTCTACAACGGAGGTACTTGATAACGCAGTTTGGAATTTCAAAACATTAGACCAAAGTGAAGTAGGCGCAAGCAAAACTGCCTTGTTAGATAAACAACTGTTTAACAAACTGACTAATGACTTAAATGAAATATTAATATTCGTTACCCAACGATTATCATTATTAAACACAACCGAAGAAACTACTGTTTTAACCTATCAGTTAGACATTTTAAAAGTTAATAACGAAATTAATCAAGAATTCTTAACAACTTCCAAAAAATATATAAGTGAGATTCTTTCTTTGATTAACAATGACCTATTAACTTTTCTTTTAAAAATGTTTGATGATGAAAATAACATTTTAAAAATTGTAAATAGCTTTGAATCATTAAAACTTGAAAATATTAGCTTAGAAAATGGAAATATCAATTTCAAAAAAGGAATAGAAGAAGCTAAAGGAGAAATTGTTGAGTTAAATAAAAAAGTACAAGGATTCAAGAAAGACGCAAAGGTATTTAAAAAGTTGATGGAGAAGAAATTAACTGACCATTTGAAAAGAAAAATTACTATAATTGGTGATATTAATTTAATTACTTAAGGTATTAATTTTTCTTTAAGAAACTAATTTTATATATATAATGTTTTTTCGTATCATATTAAATTTATCTTGTTTTTATTTAAGTTATATAAAGTAATAGTATTTTAAATTATGTAACATTTTGTATATTTAAATATTTACATATTAATTTAACTTAAATAATATATAAACATATTATTTATCTTTATTTGAAAATAAATTATTTATCTTGCTTCTTTTTTAATTCTCATTACATCTCCCATACTTTCAATGCTGCATTCATTCTTTCCTCTTAGAATTCTAAAAAATCCATTTTCTCCCCAGTTAGCTCCCCATGTATTCATACAAATCCAAAACTTTACTCCGTTTTCTTCACCCCAGCCAACAATAAGAATTGAGTGATCAACCTTTTCCCATGTAACATTGTTATCAAACATTGTAGCTTTATTAATAGAGGATGAAGGGGACTTATTATTGAAATTTGCATATATTCCTCCTTTGTAATAAGAAAATGACCATGGTACAGAGATATTCCCAGGCATAGGACCTCTTGCTCTGATTTCTTTCATCATTAATAATTCGCTTGTTCCTCCATAATAGCCACCGAGGTATTCATATCTGCTAACAGTGTACTTATTTTTATATACACTTGGATCACACCTTTTTGAACAACTTTCGTCTCTACCTTCATAATTCATACAACCATCAGGAACTAGTTCAAATTCATGTGCAAATTTACCAACTAGAATTGGGTATCCTCCTTTACATCCTTCAGTGTATATAGCGCATGAAACTATAAATTGTCTAGAGAATTCTGTTGTGTCAGCTAAATTGGTTTGAATTCTTAATCTTGCTTCTAAAGAAGACAGTGTTGAGAAAATATAGCAAGAACCACATGATTTTTGTTCTCTTGTCTTAGGGACATAATTTTTTCCACCAACGTTTCTCCAGTCCCAGTTTTTAGGTAAGATACTTTCATCAATTTGGTCAACTTCTGTATCGATATATTTTACTACTTCGTCGTAGTTTGTAACTTTAGTTGAATCTAAAGAGTGTTTACCTTGTGAGAATACTTTTTCTTCGATTGGATTTAATAACATTGACTTTTTGACATAGGAGTTAGAATCAGAAGTTTCTGATGAAGTTTCTTCGATTTTATTTTGAGATAATTCCGGATTTTCTTTGTTTAGTTTATCAAGTGCTTTTACATCTTTGTCATATTGAGTATCGAATTTCTTTGCTCTTAGTTTGTTTTTCATTTGAAGTAATGAAGGTTGTTGCTTATTGATTAATTGTTCATATAAATTAGAGGGTTTAATAGAAAAGTCTTCTTTTTCATAATTCATTCTTTTCATTCCCATCTTAGGATGATTATTCAATTCTAATAAAGACATTCCTTTAAAATCTTCATTAATTCCAGCATTCCATGTAAGTCCCATTCCATTTAGTTCATTTACTATATGTAAATGATCTTCATATTTTTGGTTCATGAATGTATTTGTTTTTAGTTGAATTAGACCTAATTCATAATTATTATCTTTATTGCTTTCCTTTTCCTTAACTTCCACAAATCTCTGATGTTTAGGGTTAACAAGGTTTGTCTTGAGGAAATTAGTCTTAGTAGGGTTTCCTGTAACACTTCCCTTTTTAATTCCATACATACAACTCCAATTTTTGTCTTTTTCATCCTTGTTTGGTAAATACCAACCTTTCATTGTTTTATCGCAATCAGATTTAAAAACACCATTTGAAGTTTTATAGTATTTCATATAGGCAGTAATTACTATATTATTTATATTAAGAATGAATCCTTCATCGTAAACAGCAGTCCATGTTCCTACAACAGCTCCATTTTGATAAGCTTTAAAGTCCGCTCCTAATTTTGCTTCAATGGTTGTACTAGTATCAAATTTGTAGTCTTGCTCTCCAATAGTTTGATCGATGTGATCTGGGAATCCATGTCCACATGTTGTCTTATCTTGATCTAATGACGGGGTAAATGTTTTAGAATCTATTTTGAATATCCAATCTCCTTGAATTTTTTCTTTTCTGCAATGAACAGGAATATCAGCATTAATATTTGAAAAGATAGCTAATAAGATAAGGATTAGAAAGAACATAATATTCGTTTTGTTGAAGTTATTTCTTGTTGTAAACATTTTATTTTTATTAAATTAATTAATGTTTTAATAATTAATATAATAATAAAAGCTTAAAAACGAATATTTAAATAAAAGTTATTAATAAATATTATTGTTATTGTCATAATAATTAATAATATTTTTATTTATTTTAATTATATTTCCTATCCATTATCTATTGTCTATAGTAATTGTTTGTTCTTTTTTGACTCTTCTACATTTCTCTTGAGACCCTTTTGAGTTTCTTCCTTCATATATCTATCATAGTTGAATAACTCTCCCCCATTTTCTGTTGAAATATAATTAGGAAATGTGCTAAATGTTGGATTGGGATTTTCAATCTTTTCTCCTTGTTCTAGGAAAAACTCTTGATTATATTTAAGAATTCCAGGTTCAAAGTTAGGTTTCATTTTATGGTTATAGTCTTTATAATCATCTTGAACTAAATCGAAGTCTTTATCGTCTTTATTTTTCTCATAAGTAGTTTTAGTCTATTAATGTTATAATAAAATATTGATTAAATAATATATAGTTTACTATATTTCTTAACCATCGTCTAAATCTTCTGCATTCTGAGTAGACAGTATAATAAATTCTAAAATCTTGAGTTTCTTCTTCGATATTCCAAAATTCTTCTTCGGTGGGGTATTTTTTTCTTCGATGTTTTGGTTGTACATCTTTATAGTGTTCCTAAATAAATGTTATAAATTATATAAATTACGTTGTAAAATTCATCAGTGAAATTGAGTCCATGAGATAATTGAGTTGTTTTCCAATCCATAACTAAGAACATGTCTAAATTCATATCTTCGAACATATATTGTCCGGTAGTCCAGTCTGATACTTTAAAATCAGGAATTCCAAATGTTTTAAGTAGTTTTAATGGAGATAATTTTACATTGAGGCAATTATGGTTAGCAGGATTCGTAAAAAACATATTTCTATCATAACATCTCCAGCAATCATAACCTTCTAAAGTCAGATTATATTTTTTAGAATCATAATTTCTTCTCGAAGCCCTTGTTACTTTAGGAGCATAATCTGATATATCAACAGGGAAATTTGGGATTTTCTCAATTGGCACTACAAGGTTTTTCATAAATCTATTCTTTACATTATGCTTCTCTTGATTTTCTTTAACATATTTAAGAAACTTCATATCCTTATTTTGTTTTTCTTTGTCTTCTTTTTGAACTTCCCTAAACATCTTTGTATACTCCTTATGTTGTTCAAAATTATAATTATAGTTAATGTCTATTCTATTTTGCTTTTTCATGAAATCTTCTGATAAGTAATTAACTCTTTGATCGACATTTTTTTCAAATTCAGTTTTTAATTCATTGTCTAGTGGAACTTTGTCTATTTTTCTTAGAGCTTGATACCTTGGATCAATATCCTGTAACTGTTCTCGCTTGTCCATTATAAACTTATCAACATTGTTTAAAGTAATATTATAGTTATAAAAATCGTAATAGTTTTGAATTCTTTCACTATAGTCACTTCTGTACTTAAGTTCGAATAAGTCCTTGGCTAAAGTATCCTTTAATGGGTTTCTGATTTCTTTTGCGAATAAATCAGCTTCTTCTTGTGTTTTAATATTATTTGCTTTTAGTAAATGCTTGGCAACTTGTTCTAATTTTTCCTTTTCGGAAAGACTTATGTTAGGGTCTTGTTTTAAATAATTATGTTTTATTTCGATATTTGTATTTGATGCCTTGGAATTAGTTTGGGTTGAATTTACCTTTGAAACAGCTGCAGATTTCTGTGTGTATTTATCAGTTTTATCTGTTTTATCATTTTGAACTACTTTTTCTGTTTTTTTATCGTTTTTCTCACCTTTTTCAATTTTCTCATTCTTATCGTTTTTATTTGACTTTGAGAAATTAAAAGAAATTAACTTATTCAAGTTATTTATTTCATTTAAATTATTAGTTTGTAAAATACAATTCGATTTGCTTTTTAAATAACATGTTAAGATTTTGTTTGATCTGCTTAAGCAATTAAACATTAATAAATGTTAAATATATTAAATTAAATAATAATAATATTATTTAATATATTAATTAAGCTGCTCAAAGTTATTATTTGTTATTTAATTCATATAAACATGTTTATTATTTGGGGATTGGGGATTGGGGATTGGGGATTGGGCCCAATCCCCAATCCCCAATCCCCAA
>Ga0100378_1006871_pt1 | contig 10225 bp, 10 predicted proteins | sample CryGeymeta201502_FD_81535 | JGI IMG/M metagenome (GOLD analysis project Ga0100378, IMG submission 81535) | Groundwater microbial communities from Crystal Geyser aquifers in Utah, USA - Crystal Geyser metaG 2015-02 | ecosystem: Environmental > Aquatic > Deep subsurface > Groundwater | place: USA...
GATCGACAGCCTGCGCGCCGCGGTGCCATGGCAGGCCGTGCGGCGCAAAGAGGCAGGCCGGGATGCCGCGTCCCATCCGATTGGCCCGATCATCATGCGCAAGGAAGACCTGCGCATCCGCCGCTTTGAAGAACGCGCCGCGCGGGTCACCATCTTCGCGGTGGACGCCTCAGGCTCCGCCGCAGCAGCGCGGCTGGCCGAGGCCAAGGGCGCGGTCGAACTGATGCTGGGCCAAGCCTACGTCACCCGCTCCGAAGTCGCGCTGGTGGCATTTCGGGGGACAAGCGCCGAATTGCTGCTGCCCCCCACCCGCTCGCTCACCCGCGCGCGGCGCGCGCTGGCGGAATTGCCGGGCGGCGGCGGCACTCCGCTCGCCTTGGGCCTCAACGCCGCGCGTGAAGTGGCCGAGGCGGTGATTGCGCGCGGGCGCAGCGCGGCGCTGGTGATCCTCACCGATGGCCGCGCCAATATCGCCGCCGATGGCTCCCCGGGACGTCCGCAAGCCAAGCTCGATACCGAAGCCGCCGCGCGCGCGATCATGGCGCGCGGGATCGATTCGCTGGTGGTCGACATCTCGGCCCGCCCCGGCCCCGAAGGTGCAGAACTGGCCCGCGCAATGGGCGGACGCTTCCTCGCCCTGCCGCGCGCCGATGCGCGGATGATCCAGGCGGCGATCAACGCCGTCCAACCGATCGGCAAGGCGGCATGAGCAGCCTCGATTGGAACCGCGAAGGCCTGATCTGGCCGCACCGCGAGGCCAGCGCCTTTATCGAAATTGGCGGCGCCCGTTGGCACGTGCAAAGGATGGGTTCCGGCACCCCGCTGCTGCTGCTTCACGGCACCGGCGCATCGGTGCATTCGTGGCGCGATCTCATGCCGCTGCTGGCCGCAAGCCACGAAGTCATCGCCGTCGATCTGCCGCGCCATGCCTTCACCACCGGGCACAGCGCCTATGCGATGGGCCTGCCCGCGATGGCGGGTGAAGTCGCGGGGTTGCTCAAGCATCTCGACATCAACCCCGCCGCGATCATCGGCCATTCCGCGGGCGCGGCGCTGGCGCTGCAACTGGGCCTCGCCCACGGCTTCACCGGGCCGATCATGGGCCTCAATTCCGCATTGCGCCCCTTCCCCGGCCCCTTCGCTCAAATCTTCCCGGCGGTGGCGAAGGCCTTGTTCATCAACCCGCTGGTGCCGCGCATCTTTGCCGGCACGGTCGATCTGACTGGCGGCGCGGGGCGGTTCCTGTGGCGCTCCACCCACTCGCGCATCAGTGCCGAGGGGCTGGCCTGTTACCGCACGTTGCTGAAACACCCCGGCCACGCGGGCGGTGCGCTGGCGATGATGGCGAATTGGGATCTGCCGGGCTTGCGCGACCGGATGGGCAATGTCGCTAATCCAGTGCTGATGGTGCATGGTGAGAGCGACCCAGCGATCCCGCTCAGTTGGGCGCGTGAAGCGCAAGGCTGGCTGCCGAACGCGCAGCTTGAGGTGCTCAGCGGTCTGGGTCACCTCGCCCACGAAGAAGCGCCGGACAAGGTGGCGGCGCTGATTTCCGCTTTTCTGGCGGAGCAGGTATAGTCCTGCGCCCGCGCAACGGAGACGATAATGGGCAATATGGGCTGGATCGAGATCGCCTTGTTCTACGGCATCGCCATCGGGTTTGGCGTGTGGCAGTTCTGGAAGACCGACCGTCTGCTGAAACGCACCCGCGCCGAGAATGCGGCAAAGGCGGCGGCGGAGCGCGAGGGCAACCCGCCTGCCGCATAGCGCCGTCAATCTGCGCTTGCGGTCAGGCCAGGCATACCCCGCCCGTTCTCGGCTGGTGACCGCGCAGCGATCCCGCACCATGCGGCAGGGCCAAACGCGATCACGATCAGAACCGGTACGGCACTCGCACCCCGACAACCATGTCAGGGCTATCATCGGTAAGCCCGATACCGACAGTGGTGACCAGCGACAGGTGTTGCCCGATCGCAAAGGTCGCACCCAGATTGACCAGTGCGATGTTGGCCTGACTGCCGATTACGCGCTGAAAATCGTCAGCGGTGTCCAGCTTGAGCCGCGAACCTTCCACCAGGCGTTGCGAATAGGACATCGAGATGCTGGAACTTTCGTTCAGCGCATACGCCAGCCCTGCGCCGAATTGCAGCGCATTGCCGATGTCGACCCGACCGGATTGATCGCCGGGATTTTCGTCAATGTCGGCAAAGCTCCGCTGGAAATTGCGGAAATAGTTGATGCTGCCAAACACCACCATCGGATCAATTGTCTTGAGCGCCGACACGCCGAGCGACGCACCCCAGACCCCGCTGCCAGTGGCCAGCGACTGCGGCACCTGCAGATTGCCTTCGCTGCCCTCAACTTCAATAAAGTCGATCCCGAACGGCTCCCGGCCAGTCGGCGGCTTGACCCGCGCACTCACCACGATGTTGGGGTGGTTCACGGATTCGGCCAGCACCTGATAGCTCGCACCAAAGCTGACGTCGCCCAATCCCTGATCGCTGACCCGTGTTTCGACCGGCTGATTGGCGGCACCGCCAGCACCGCCGCTGCGGAAGTTCGACGTGCGATACAAAAAGGGTACGCTGGCATCGATGAACAGGCTGTCGCTGATGCCATACCGCAAGGTCAGATCGGAAGTGAAGATATCGGCGTCCACTTCGTCGATGCTGATCGTGCCGAGGAAAATCGCGTCCAGCGCCAGAAACCCGTCCAGATTGATCCGCGCATCACCAAAATGCGAATAGCCAAACGAAAATTCGGCGCCAAATCGGCTGCGCTGGGTGCCCTGTTGCTGTTCGACGATATCCTGCACAGCTCCGGTCGGATCGGGCGCTTTTTGCACCGGATCGTCGCCCGATTGCTGGTCTGGCGGGCGATCCTGAATGGCCACAAACGCGCTTGAATTGGCGAGCGGGTCTGACGGCTGATTTTGCCGGAACTGATCAAGCGCGGGGTTGAGCGTCATCGCCGTGCTGGTTGATTCGGCAAACCGCCCGCGAATGGTCACCGCCTCGTCGAGCGTGATCGGCTGAACATTAAGCCGCAGCACGCTGTCCTCAAGCGCCTTGAGCCGGGCGTTGCTGGCCGCCTCGCGCGCTTGCAATTGCGCCACCTCGGCCCGCAATGCTTCGACTTCGGCTTCAAGGTCTTGCGCCTGGGTAACGCTGGGCATCGCAACCAATGCAGCCGCACCCCACGTCAATGATGTAATCAAACGTCGCTCAATCATGGCCTTCATCCCTTACCTGACGACCCGCATCATCAACGCTGCCCGTATTACGGGTTCAGCAAAGTCCACAGGGTTGCCGGGTCCGGCACGCCCGTTTCATACAGATTGGCGCTGCGTTGATACGCCCGCAGCGCATCGCGCATCTGGGGCGAATACACGCCGTCCTCCTCGCCGCGATAAAGGCCGCGTGCCCGAAGGGCCGCCTGCGCGCGTTCGAGAATCGTCTGATAGACAAACGCGCGGTTCTCGCCCGTGCCGACCTCGATCAGCGGCGAAAATTCGGCGATACGGACCGGCCGGAACGCCCCCACCATCTTTTGCACCACCGCGACGATGATATCGCCGGGATGCTCCGAACAATGCTTTTCAAGAATCAAATCGAACGCGGCCGCATTGTGCCACGGTGACAGGTCAAAGGTGTTGGGTTCATATCGGTTGGCCGCGCTCAGATAGCCTTCGACAAACCCGATAAAGCGCTGATATTCAGGCGAGCCTTTGTCAGACCGGGCGGCTGTGAACGCAGCGCAATCAAGCCTGCCCGATCCTTCGACCGCGAATTGCTTGCTGGCGTTCTCGGCGCTTGCCGGTGCGTTGGTTGCCACCGCCAGCGCCGCCGCCAGCACGCTGACCGCCGCCAGCCGAACGCGTTGTGATTGGCCCCTGCAAAGCATGATCAGAACCCGTGGCCCTTCATCACCGACAACGCCTCGGTCGCGCGAACCGCATCAAACCCTGCGGCGGCCATGTCAGTGCCAATGATGATCGCGCTGGTATTGAACACGGCGTTGCCGTCGCTGTTGATCAGGGATTGTTGCAACACCCGCCCGAAATCGCCGCCGATCGTCTGCAACGCCGTGTCGCTGCCCTGATTGCCCGATAAGGCCAGGCCAAGTTCGTTGGGGCCGAGACGGAATTGCAATTGATCGCCATCGGCAAAGCTGAACCCGGTGCTGGAGTCGATCGCCGTCAGGCCGGACTGGTCAAATTGGGTGATCTGCGATGTCGGCACCAGCGCGATCTGCAGGGTGTTGCGCGCCGAATTGTCAGCGCCCGCGATGACATTGGCCTGCGCGGCGCCCTGGGTTGTGCCCAGCCCCCCCACGGGCAACACCTGCTGCGCGGTGATCAGCGGGGTGTAACCGCTGTGGCTGTCGGTTACGTCCATCGCCGGATCGCCTTCACGCAGCCAGCCGATCATCAGCTGCGGGACAGGGTTGCCGTTGGTGCCCGAATTGAGGAAATCGACATTGAACACCAGCCGCGCGATCGTGGTGATGCCGTTCTGATCCTGCCAGCTGGTCAGCATCGAAATGCCAAAATACGAAATCGAATCCGGTCGGATGAACTTCCCGCGAATGCCATCCAGCTCGGCATCGGGGATCGGAGACCCAGTTGCGCGATGCCCTGCGCTGCCAGCGCGCCGGGCTGCTGACCGTTGGCCGAAACCGGCTGGGCCGCCAGTGCAGCCGCGCCGATGATGGCAATCAATGAACCTTTGGATCGGCGCATCAGGTCAGGGTTTGGCGATGTTGTCATGACATCCTCCTCAGAACGAAAAATCATAGCCCGGCGCAAAGCCGAACTCGGCGGCTTTGGCGGCCGGAAGGCTCGCGGTGGTCCGCAGCAGCTGCCGGGCAGACAGCGGCGGTGGCGGATCGATCAGGGCATTGTCCGGATCGTAATTCGCGCCGATCACCACAAACGCGATATTGTTCCACGCCCGTTCAAACTGCGCCCGTGTCATCGTGCGATTGCCCAACGCCGGATCACCGATCGCGATCCGATCGCCGAAAACCTTGCGGACGACGACAAAGTGTTTGTATCCCCGCACATCGATCAACACGATCACCGGGATGTTGAGCTGCGCCAGGGCCGGGTAGTCGATCCGGTATCCTTCGGCGCTCAGACCCACGGACTGGGCATAGGTTTTCATATCCAGCAGCGAAAATCCCTTTTGCCGCACCATATCGGGATCAGCGACTTTCAGCATATTGACCAGCACCTGGCGTTCAGTCGTCTGATAGCCGTAGGCACCGTTGAAGATCGTCGCCATGACGGCCGCACCGCAGCTGAAATCGGTTTGCTGACGGATCAGGTCTTCAAATTTCATCGCTTTCCAGCTCACCGGGCGCGCGCTCAGCGTCGGCGCTCCGTTGGCCAGCTGTCCCAGCCACACCGGCGTTTTATCGGCGGGCGCGCTGGCACATCCGGCAAGTGCAAACGCCGCCGTCAGCGATACCTTCAGCAAGGGGGGCGCTGCACACGCGTTTGACTGAAGGGCGCAATAGTGAGACACAGATACACCTACCTTTGCTTCGGGTAGAGGGCGGCTGCACTGACCTTCAGCGCAGCAGTTCCGCCGTCGCGATGCGACAGGGGATCGGGGAGGAAGAGTGTAAGGGGCTCTCTTCCTCCCCGCCCAACGACATGGCTTAGCTGGGGTCGCCGCCGCCACCATTGCCGTCGGGAGCACCGCCCTGTGATGCAGCAATCGTCAGCGCGTTAAGCTGCTGATTGCCGACACCGGCCGCCATATTGACACCGATGTTGCCGGACGCACCCGACACATCGAGGCCGCTGATCGCGTTGATGCTATCCTGTTGCTCGACACGGCTCAGCAACGCCGTCTGGATCAGACCGGCATTGGCCTCTGCCAGATCGGCGTTGGAAGCCGTCGCCAGCGTCATCAGGTTGGCCTGCTGATTGAGGCTGCCCGTTGCCACGTTGACACCGATGTTGCCCGAACCGGTGATGGTTGCGCCAAGCACCGTGTTGCGGTCGCGGAAATTGTTGCTCCCGCCACCGACTTCGGGATCATCTTCGTTGAGGACTTCGCCCGGCGTTGCGAACTGGGCAACGCCGATCAGCGATTGCAGACCGGTGGTGGACGCCTCTGCCCAGCCGCCCGACGCTTCGCTGTTGCTGTCTTCCGACACCGAAATCGCGGCGCTGTTCATCTGCATATTGAAGTAGCCGGCCGCCAGGTTGACCCCGACATTGCCCGACGAATCAACGTTGAACGTGTCCACCGTGTTGATGATCGGCGCAAAGAACCCGGCCCGGATCTGGGGCTGCATCTCGCCGTCGATCAGACCATCGTTCGGATCCTGTCCCGCTTCGCTGTAGCCGGAGCCAAAGACTGCATCCACGAACCCGTTTTCAGCGTTCAGTTCGTTTTCTTCGCGATAATTCACGGTGACACCGGTCAGGAACTGCTTGGCATCGGTGACCGCGACAGCCGAACTGTCCACTGCGATATCGCCATCCAGCCGCACGGTGCCGCGCAGGGCAACGTCCTTGTTATAGGTGACATCGGTCGTGACGCTGGTGTCGATATTGTTGGCATAGCGCAGATCGACTTCGACGCTCGAACGGCCATCTGCACCGCCCGGATCTTCGTTATCGGTTTGCGCCATCGCCGGCATGGCGAATGCCAGCGCCGATACTGCCGCAGCAGTTAACATTGCAGTTTTCATGATCCTTACTCCTTTGCTTCGGTTCAAGGTTTGCCCCCGGCTGAAATGTTCAGCGCGAAGGTATTGGCAGAGGAATTCCTCTCGCCCCCGATCAGGTTGACCTGCACCAGGCCGCTGTTTCCGCCCAAGGCGGTGTCATCGACGATGACACTGTCGTTGCGCGGATCGAGACTTTGGGCAGATGGCCCTGACGGTTCCGTTGGAGCGCGCGCCTGGGCGAGCATCAGGTCAGTGACCGCTCCGAAATTGCCGATTGCCAGCATCGCCAGATTGGCGGACTGGTTCTGATTGCCGGCGGTGACATTCAACGCCACCATCCCGCTGTTATTGGACAAGGCACCCGGCCCGATCGCAAGGCTGGTCGCGCGGTCGGTGAAATCGGGGGCGGCGATGGTCTGCTGCACCGCGATCGCCTGCGAGGCGATATTGCCGATCGCTATCGTCGCCGCAGCGGCTTGCTGGTTCTGCGATCCTGACGCGATGTTGATGGCCAGTCGGCCGCTATTGCCGCTGCCCGCGCTCGCCGCGATGCCGGCATCATCTTGCGTGGCCGGGTCTTGCACGGTCGGCAGGTTTTGCGCGCGGCCCGCCCCGGCAGCTGCCGTCACCGCAGCGGCGATGGCAATCGCGGTGATGATCCGGGCATGGGTCATTGGCCACCCCCAAGCACTTTACCGACCACGCCCAGCGACGCGGACAGAGCGTTCAGACTGGTACCGATCATCCCGCCGACGCTGCTGGCACCGCTTTGGGCGCGGGTGAAATCGCCATCAGATGCATGGGGCGATGACAACGCCGCCAGGCCGGTTTGCAGCGCCGATTGCGTGGTGCCAAGCGCCTGACGTAGCGGTGCTGATACCATGGCCTGTTCGGCATCACTGAGCGGTTCAAGCCCAACCAGCAGCGATTGCGCGATCAGCGCCGAATGGTCGAGCGCAACGGTGCTGGCCTCGCCCTGGTCGAACCGGCGGGTCGCGGAACCATGTGGCACATCTCTGGCAAACACGATCTGACCGGGATGGGTATCGGCGTTGGAGGGAAACTCACCCTCTTGCGCGCTGAGGTGATGAACCGGAACCAGGCCGGTCGCCGCAGCTATCGAGCACGCGATCACCATCGTGCGGCAAATGCCGCTGATTCTGAAAAGTTGCACGTGGCCACTCCTCGCTAAACGCAAGATGTAGGTGGCAATCCCGCTATTGATGGGAGATTGTCACGGTGATGGATCCGAAGATCCTGCAGCCCGTGTTATGGTTATGAATTGCTGAATATGCCGAGTCGGAACGATTCGCATCACCCGATTGAAGTAGTCAATTTGAATATCAGCAATTTGGACTATACCGGATGTCACCTGCCATGGTTACTCTGATGGCTGATTATTAGGGTAAATCCCCCAGGGTAAGCCCCTAGTTCAGGCGATAGGGCGCGAGCCGCTGCCATAGTTCTTCGCGTGAGCTGACCTCAAGCTTGTCATAGCAATGCCGCAAGTGCGCCCGGACGGTATGGACAGAGATCGCAAATTCATCGGCGATCTGCTGCGGGACAAGCCCGTGCATGAGTTTTTCAAGCACCAGCACTTCGCAACGGGTCAGCCCGAACGCCTCTTCCAAATCTGCGAGCACAGTTACAAACGCGCCGTCGGCATCACGCATCGCCACCGCAATGGCCACCGCGTTGATTCCCGTGGCGCACAAAAGGTAGTGCCCGTCGCCTGATCGTTTGGGCAGCGTCACGGCTTCGACCTTGCCCACTTCGACGCCAAAGATGCGTTGCAGGCGGTTGCCAGCAGGTGGCGCGCAAACAAGTGCCAGAATGTTGGTAAAGTCCATGCCTTCACCATGTTCAAAGCATTGTTCGGCCCCCGCGCTGCGGGCGATGATCTGGCCTTTGCGGGACAGGATCAACCTGATCCGACCGTCCAATGCCTCCCAACAGGAAAGCAAGGGTTCGAAATCGGTCACAAGATCGTTCGATGTTTGCCCAAACTTTGGCTGGGCCTGCGATGATTTTTTCAGCGTGCCCGAAGTTTCCGGACGCTGTTCTGCTACCAAGACTTTCATGTCGCGTATGCTCCCCAGAGCTTCGCGAACACCGGCAAGCGCATACTATCACACGGCGCCTGTGATGTTCTTTGAGAACAACCACTTGCTGACCAGTCCGTATGTCAGGCCCCTTACATCCCGCTACAGATCATTATCGATTTTTCTTCGACTTCAATTCTGGTTCACCATGTGATCGCTGTGGGCAGCAAAATATCATCCCAGACGCGAACTATGGCAAACCTGTTGCATATATAGCAACCTAAGATACTGATTACAAATATTGCGGCAAAGAACGCGGCTGAATGGGGCGAAAGGTTTGATTTAACCGATAAGCTGCGGTTCAGACCTGTCAGCCGGATTGGCGGAATCGCCGACAGTGCGACAATTTTCGGAATGAACAGCAATGTCATCCAAAGCCATGCAAGCATTACCCGATTAAGCAACACTGCAGGGTCATACTGGCTATAAACTGCTCAAAGCCTCGCGCCGCGGCATCCGATACGGCAGCATGAACTGCACGATGCGCGACGAAAACCGCTGCATATCCAGGCTTTCCTGCACCGTTACCACCTCCTCGCCGAGAAAGCGTGAGGCGAGTTCTGAACGGGCATAGAACGGCGTGTCCTCCCACGTGCGGCGCACTTCGGCCACGCCGATGTCGGACCTTGTGCGGCGCGCGACGCCCCATTTGCTGCGCGGCAAGTGCGCAATCGGCGGCAGGTCGACCGGTTCGGGCACGGCATCGCGATCAAACCGCAAGGTGCTGGCGAACAGCGAGCCATCGCCGCGTTCGCCTTCGTAACACACCAGCGCGCCTTCGTTCAGATGCGCCCGCGACCAGTGCCAGGTGTTGAAGCCTTGCTCCAGGGCTTCCGCCCCGCGATTGTGATCGAGATAGGCCTTGCCGCTCCACGATACGCCCGGCGACGTCATCGCCACCTCGATCCGCGCGCGCGGGGCAAGGCAGTGCCAGATGTGGTTTTCCCGGCCATCGAGCGCGAAGGCGACCCGGTTCAGCGCTTCCGGGTAGACCCGCACCGTCCCTGCCACCTGCCGCTGCCACGGCACGAACAGCCGCGAATCGCCTTCGTGAATGTCGATCGTCAGCGCTTCGCCATCCCAGTGCACGCTGCTTGGCCCGATCAGCAGATTGCTGGCATCACGCGCCACCGCGCCGCTGCCACGCTCGGTCATCGTCCAGCGCGCCTGCGGGCCATATAGCGCAACATTAAGCGAGCAATGGTTCAGCGGATCGCCGCGCCCGCTGGCCTTGTAATAGGGTGAAAACACGCTGCCCAGAAAGGCGATGATCGTCAGCCCGTGCTGCCCGTCGTCGCTGATGGCATCGACATACCACCAGCTGTAACCGCCAGCCGGGATGGCTTCATCAAAGCGAGGTCCCGTTCGATCACCCGCGCTGCCAGCTGCCCGGACAAGGCTGCCATGGGCACCCCAGCCGCCGGATGGGTTGCCCC
>Ga0100378_1006872_pt1 | contig 10222 bp, 9 predicted proteins | sample CryGeymeta201502_FD_81535 | JGI IMG/M metagenome (GOLD analysis project Ga0100378, IMG submission 81535) | Groundwater microbial communities from Crystal Geyser aquifers in Utah, USA - Crystal Geyser metaG 2015-02 | ecosystem: Environmental > Aquatic > Deep subsurface > Groundwater | place: USA...
CTTCGCTGATCCTTCGGAAATTGTAAGTTGTTTTTTAATGGGTTCTGCGAACTGGCTATGCCACGCGAAAAGTTCGTATTCGCCATCAGAAATTTCACCGCGAATTTCAAAGATGCCGTCCTCACCTGTGACTCCGTAAAATCCAGAATCGTGCACAAAAACCCACGAACGCATCCAGCGGTGCAGGTCGCATTGTATCCGGTAAACCCCCTCGGCAGGAAATTGATGAAGGTTGGCACCACCTGCCGGTTGGCCGTAGTTTTTGATACTACTTCCACCATCCAATGTCCCCTGTTTATGTCTATCGACGCGGACATTGTGGAATGTTTGATCGGAATTAGTAAACTGCACCGCTTCACCGGCAGCAATCGCGACGACATGGGGAATATAACAACATCCGGCCTGATCCATCAACGCAGGACGTGTGTCGACGCTGCCACCTTTACCGCCAACGAGCCCCACCACTACATCACCCAATGCATCGTTCTCCCCTACCTTCCAACGCTTGGTCTTAATCGGCTGGTAATTGGAGCAATAGCCATCATTGGACACATCCCATTCGGCATCTGGGGTAGGGATTTCTCCTTTGATTGTCACCCGTCCAGAAATCACTACAGGCGCTTCAATCAACTTCTCTACGGTTCGGAAATCTGTCGTGGTCGGGAGACCCGAAACATCCACCATATCGCCACCATCTCCACAGCTCACCAAGCCACCTGAAGCGATGGCGATGATCGCTCCTAAGACTAGGAAGCGATCAAGATTATGGGTGCTTTTCTTCATGAGAGAAATCACAACGGGACACAGTGGGAGCTATGGTCAGACTCGACTACCAGCGGAGAAAAAGATGAATGTTGAACTCGACGAGTCACCTCATTTATACGTCTGAAAATGAGGAGAGGTTACGCGGCTTCGGCATCGTTTTCGACGGGTTCTGCCGGAGCGGCATCGCCACCTTCAGCACCGCCGATTGGCTTGCCAGTTTGCTTATCGATAGGTTCACCTGGGAGCATCTTATTGTGCGCACTATTCAGCTCATCGGCTGTGGTTTGACCACCACCACGCTGCTCGGAAATCTTCATCGCCTCGGCAGCCATTTCTTCGGACACCCAGATATCTGTTTCGTTGCCAAAGTTGTGGCGAACATAGTTCATGACAGCCGCAAGTTTTTCGGGTGTTGGCACTGACGCCGCTTGTCCCGCCATGTTGTTGCCGGACCAGACTTTACCATTGACCTCAACCGGCCCTTTCATGCCGTTGAGAATGATGAGCGAGAGACGCTCTGTGTTGCCAGTCACCCACTCCGAGCCAGCAAGAGGCGGAATATTCTGCGCGGGATCACCCTCGCCTGCACTCTTGTGGCAACCACCACAGGTTTTGTAAATACCAGCTCCAATCGCCAATTGCTCCTCAAACCACGCCTTTTCCACCTTGGTCACGCCTTCCCGTGGGTCTGGCGCTTGGGTGTATCCACTCGGTGTGAACTGTGTGAAGTTGAATCCACCAGACATCTGACCGTAAAATGCACCGCCGATCAGAAACAGCGCGGCACAGAGGAAAAACAAGGTGAGCGACACAGGATGAGACGCGCTGATCGGCTCGTCCTTTTCGCGTGCGGCGATCGCGTGTTGTTCTTGCACATCGGCGCCTTCGCGGTAATCCACGCGGCTCATTTCTGGCTTATTTAGGGAATCGGACATCGGTTCGGAAATCGGTCTTCAGTTCAGTAATTCGAGAGTCAATCGGCACATCAGGCTTCGTCATCTTCAGCAGGTTCTTCAGCTTTTGGCGGGCCTGTCGGGTCATTCTTTTTCAGCGACATCAAGTAAGTTACCAGAGCCTCGGCGCGCTCGGTTGGGACGACTTCATAGCCTTCACCGACGTTGATATTCAACGCGCTGTCGGACTTCTGCCCTTGGATTCTACGCTTCTCGAACAGATGCTGGTAGGACGGCATGTTCGACCATTCATTGATCAAGCGAGGATCAAACAGATGCTCCATGTGCCATTGGCGGACGTCTGCGGGGTCAACAGTATCGACACCCGTTGCCTTTTTGATGTCGCGCGGCTTGGTGATACCGATATTGGCAAGATCAGGGCCAATGCGTTGCACACCAAGGAAGGCATAATCTTCACCAAGGTAATCTTCGGGACGCGACTCACGCACTGGTGAGCCCAGCTCTGACTCGTACCGGTATGGGTCAACACTCACATCCGTGGTGCGAACCATCTGCGAGTGGCACTGAAAACAGCCTTCTGATGCATAGATACGGTTCCCATACTCAATGAACCCAGCCTTGGTCTGTGGGTAAGTTTGACCGATACTTTCATCGACCATGGTCACATCGCTGGCGGTCATTTCGCCATAAGGAACTGCCACGAGAAAAACCCAGGGCAACCCGAAGGCGGCGAGTAATCCGAGATAGAAGGTGCGAACAGACATGAATTAATTAGGAGTTACGAGAGAAAATTGAGGTGAAAAAGACTAGGCTTTGGAAGTTTCGGCGGACTCGGGGACGAAAAGATCTTTGTCCATTCCGTCCACTTCGTGGAGCAGCGTGGCGGTGCCCGCTTTACGTCCCCTACCGAAGATCATTGCCCACAGGTTGATGACGAAGGAGAAGTTGGCGATCAAGAGAAGAACCCAGCCGAGCATACGACCGATGTAATACGGGCGCACACTGTCGGAGACCACTTTCCAGGTGCCCTCCAATTCGTAGGTGGCATCGCCCTGCCAGAATCCACCAACCAGATACATCGCGAGCAGCATGATGACTGCGTAGGTCGTGAACCAGAAGTGGAAACGGATCGCGCTTCCCGAACGCCACTCGCATCCGCAAAGACGAGGGATAATGAAGTAGATCGCACCGAATCCCGCAAACATAAACACACCAAGCATGATCGCGATTTGCACGGAAAGTGCGCCTTGGGTCATGCCGGTCAGCTTGAAGACGCTGGGAAATGTCGTAAGCCCGCCGAAGACGGTGGCAATTACCAAGCCAATACTTGCAGCGTAACTGAATCGCAAGGTCGCACTGTAGGTCACCAAACGCGAACGCTCTGCCAATGTGGCACGCGTGTTGATCCATATGAATAGTGCTGGAATAATCAACAGGAAGGTAGCGGTTCCGCTGATCGCCGTCATCCATGCTGGGAGAGGACCGCCAATCAGGCGCTGTAAACCTGTCCACCCACCGAGTAGAATCAATGCCCAAAAGGATAGCACTCCTAAGCTAAACGAGAACAGAGGGCGACCAGAAACTTTAGGCACAAAGTAGAACACACTCGCCACCGCAACCGGGGTGAAGAAAAGGAACAACAGACCACCGATATACCAATGATTAATCGCCGCGGACATCACTGCCGCACCGGGCACGATGTGCACCATGATTTGTGTCGGCAAATAGAGCGCCGGGAATGCAAACAAGGCGGCAACCAAGAACCACAGGGAGACATAAGTTTGCGGTTGGTCGCGCTGGGTGAAAGGAACAAATGCCCACAGCGCGATCGCGATATAGGAGATCAAGAGCGCTGGTCCCACCTGTTTCGGAAATTCGAGCCATTCCAGCCCCGAATTCACCCCACCGAGGATAAACAGAATCCCCACACTGATCGCGATGTTCCAAAAGTGTCCGGCGATAAACGGGACGGCAGGTGCTTTCATCGGCAAGCGACACAAGCGATGCATCAGCCACAGAATCATCCCGAACGCCAAGTTGAATCCGAAGCCGTAAACCAATGCCGTGGTGTGCGCGGACTGCACACGACCGTATTGCAACATGGCGCAACCGGAGAAGGTATCTGGCGAGAGCAGCCCCCAAGTGGAAATCATCCCGAGAATGATCGATGCGAGGAACCAGAATCCTGCGCTGGTGAAGAACAACAGCACGGGCCAACGAACCGAACGGTCGATGTTCGCACGAAGAAGAGCGAGGCTGTTTTCAGATGCAGATGATGAACTCATGAGGACGGAATGTCGTGAAAATGTATGGCGGAAATGGAAAGACGTTGGACGGAAGAATTACTCGGCGGGTGCCACGAATGGCGTCGGCTTTTTGTCGAGAAGCTTGTCGGCGGCAATGGGAAGGTAGGCGTCGATGGTCGGGCTGACGATTTCTTTCTCTTCGTCCACCCAACTGACACTGTAGATACTAGCGGTGTTTGCTTCTGCTACAGCGGCACGTGCTTCGTTGCGCGCCTGGGTGTCGGCGGTGGCCGCCTCGCTGATGAAACCTTCGCGGAAAAAGAAATACGCGACGAAGGCCAGCGCAGCGAAGGCGAAGAATCCGAAGATGCCCAACGCGAATGCGGCTGCTGGATTGATCGGTTTGCTAGCGGAATGTTCGTTCATGACAATGGCTGGTCGAAATCTGGGGTGACGGTTCGAAAAATTAGTTGTGGGCGTTGACCGACTCGAGAAGTCGTGGGTCGCGGCATGGGAAGAGACTATACTTACGAAGTGAATAGAGAAATGCTCCGGCGAAGAGACAGCCAACAGTTACCACGGCAAGCAGGTCGCCAAGGATGGCTCCGGGGATCACGTAATTGCCAGCGACCACCGGTCCGCGCATCGGAATGATCATCAGATACACATCGAGCAAATGCACCACAACGATGAAGCAAGCCATGAAAGCGAGGTAGCGCGGGGTGCGTTTCATCCATGCGGGAAGAAGCAGCAGGAACGGAACGATGAAGTGGAAGACAAGCAACGCGATCGACACGCAGTTCCAGAACTCGGTGTTACGGATGAGGAAGTATTTGGTCTCCTCGGTAATATTTGCATACCAGATGAGGAAATACTGCGAGAAGGTGATGTAGCCCCAGAAAACCACGAAGGCGAACATCAGCTTACCCATGATGTGGTAGTGCTCGACGGAGACAATGTTCTTCAAGTAACCGAGGTTGCGCAGCATCGTGACGACAAGAATAATCACCGCCATTCCAGAAAGCGCGGAGCCAGCGAAGAAATACACGCCATACATCGTGGAGAACCAGTGGTGGTCAATCGCCATCACCCAGTCGATCGCACCGAAAGTCATTGCTATGGCGAAGATGACCATGAATCCGCACGCGGCTCGACGCATCCGGAAGGTCAATTTCAAGCCACCGATTTCATCTTGCATCACCGACCACTTGCGCATTTGCCAAATCAGGTAAGTCAGCAATCCAAAAATCACGATGTAGCGAATCCAAAAGAAGATCTGGTTCAAGTAGGCTTTTTTACCGTAAAGGATCGCATCCTTCTTCTTGATGATCTTACCGGCGATTTTGCTCTGATCAAACTCACCGAGATCATCGATGGAGGCCTGCGCCATCGCGGCTTCGTTGAGGTCGCCTGCTGCAGTAGCAGTTTCCACGGTCGCCTTGCGCTCCGCAACCAGCGCTTCGTGCTCGGCTTTGTATTTGTTGATGTACTCTGTTTGAGAAGCCTTGTCTTTGGCATTGTCCTCAATCTCTGTCCAGTGCCACAGTTTGTGCTTCACCGGGCTGATCAAAAACAGCGGCAACATCAACACACCCGGTAGCCAGATCATCGATCCAACATTCTCGAACACCCGGCGCACCGCAATCCCCCACCCCGAGTTCGAAGCATGATGGAGCAAAGTCCAGAAAATTCCACCGACCGCGATGGTGAAGAAAAACACCGTGCCGAGAAGCCAGGAAAATCCGTAGGCCTTCTGGGTGGTGGGAATCAAGAGCAGGACTAAACTCACGACGAGTCCAATGCCGCCGATGCCGAGCAGAATCACGGCGTATCGCGACACCTTGTTGAAGTCGAGTCGTTCGCCTTCGGTAGGTAGATCTTTCAGGTTGATGTGGTCAGCCATTGTTGGTGGGAAAGTGTTGGAGAGATGGAAAAATGGGATTCGCCGGATAAGCGATTATTGATCGGGATCTTCGGCTTCGGCAGCTTTTTCAAGTTCATCGGCATTGGGCGCCGCTGGCGGCACAGCATCGATATCACCCTCGGAACTGGCATCGCCCTCTTCGGATGTCTCTGTCTTCGCAGTAAGCTCTTCTTCGGCGGATTTTGCTGGTAGCGAATCACCAAGCGCTTCCTTCAAGCCCACTGTGTCAAGCGGCACACCTACGGTGAGTTCCTGCAACGCCCGCACGTAGGCGACGACTGCCCAGCGGTCATGTACATTGAGCTTATCGCGATAATGCTTCATCAAGTTCTTGCCGTTGGTGATGGTGTTGAAAACCTGCCCGTCCGCATAGCTATCCGCCAAAAATTGCTCACCGTGAAGGTTGGCGGATTGCATGAACCCTCGCTTTGCCACCACACCCTGGCCATTACCTGATTCAGAGTGGCATGGTGCGCAGTATATATTGTATCGCTCGTGACCGCGTCGTAAGAACGCGTCGACATTATCGGCGGTCAGACCCAACTCGGCGGGCATTCCCGTTCCAAATCCATCACCAATCTTGCCGGTGTTGTAATAACTGTGATCGCCAGTTCCAAACCCGTTATCCATCACCGCGCCCTCAGAGGCCGATTCGCTGAGCTCATAGCCGTGAGGAACGGTGCCAGGAATAGGACGACGTGAGCCATCGCCGTCAGCGAAGAAGTCACTCGGCTTCTGAGCCTTGACCTTCGCTTGATGGTCCATGTCATTGAAAACCTCAATCGGTGTGTAGCCGAATTTTTGTCCACGGAACCCGAGAACTCCGAGGGCGGAGATCACGACGAGGATGAATGCTAGAAACGCGTAACGCATGGGGAATAGTCGCTTGGAGTGGGATGAATTACTCCGTTGGAATGGAATCTGGGGAAAGGATAGTAAGTTACAATTGCTCTTCGACGAGTTCGATGTCTGTGCCGCCGATCTCTTCGAGGAATTCTTTGGTCTGCTCGCGGTTGAAGCGCGGGTCACGGGCTTCGATGGCGATGAAGAATCCATCGTCGGTGGCACGGGCAAACTGCTTGGACTCGAACAGCGGATGGTTGAAACGTGGCAACTGGCTCAATGCCAGCATGCCGAAAAGCGTCGTGAACGCGGACAGCAGAACCGTCAGCTCGAACATCACCGGAAAGTAGGCCGGAATGGTAAACAAGTTCACCGGCTTGGCCTGCACCACGGTCGGGTAAAGGTAAACCTGCGTACCGAACTGCAAGGCAATCGCCGTGAAGAGACCGGTGGCTCCGCCGAAGAACACAAAAAACGGCAGCCTGGAACGACCGAGTCCCATCGCGTCATCCATTCCGTGGATCGGAAATGACGAGTAGGAATCCCATTTCTTGAATCCCTTATCGCGCACTTTGCCAGCCGCTTTGTAGAGCGCTGTCGCGGTTTCGAATCGGGCCAGATAGCCGTAAACTTTTTTGATTCCGGTATTCACGTTGAGGTTCGTTGGAGAGTGTTGAGTATTCTGTGTGGAGTCGGATTACGCGTGTTTCTTGTCGATCGCCTTGCCTTCCGCCTCGAAGGACTGCGCACCAGCCTCTTCCTTGGCATGCTCAAGTTCGTCGTGATGCACGTTCGAGGAACGTAACGTCCACTTCACTTCCGCGATGTTGATACACGGCAGGAAACGGAGGAAGAGCATGAACAGCGCGAGGAACATACCAATGGTTCCGACAAAGGTCATGATGTCCACAGCAGACGGGTGGTAGTATTGCCAGTCACCCGGCAGCCACATGCGCGCGAGTGTGGTCACGATGATAACGAAACGCTCGAACCACATTCCGATGTTCACCAACATGGCGACACCCATCACGACCCAGAGATTCTGACGACACCACTTGAACCAGAAGAACTGCGGCGAAACCACGTTGCAGAACATCATGCAGTAGTAAGCCCAGGCATACGGAGAATCCTCATTGGCACCGATGCGCTTGGCGAACGCGTCCCACTCGAACTTATTCTGACCATACCAGGCGATGAACAATTCCATCAGATAGGCGTAACCCACCAAACAGCCGGTGAAGGCGATGATCTTCGCCATGTTGTCGATGTGCTTCATCGTGATCAAGTCCTCGAGTCCGAACAGCTTGCGTACGGGAATCATCAAGGTAAGCACCATCGCGAATCCACCGAAGATCGCACCGGCCACGAAATATGGCGGGAAGATCGTCGTGTGCCAACCCGGCACCACCGAAGTGGCGAAGTCGAACGAAACGATCGTATGCACGGAAAGAACGAGCGGTGTGGAAAGTGCGGCGAGCAGCAGATAAGCCATCTCGTAGTGACGCCACTGACGGTTGCCACCACGCCATCCGAGTGCGAGTGCGCCGTAAGCGAACTTGCGGATTTTGTTCTTCGCGCGGTCGCGGATCGACGCGAGGTCGGGCACCATGCCGATATACCAGAAAATCAACGACACCGTGAAGTAGGTGGAAACCGCGAACACGTCCCAAAGAAGCGGTGACTTGAAGTTCTGCCAGATCGCATTCGCATTCGGAATCGGTGCCAGGAACCAAGCCATCCACACTCGTCCAACGTGGAACGCCGGAAAAATACCCGCGCAGCACACCGCGAAAATCGTCATCGCTTCCGCCGCCCGGTTGATCGACGTTCGCCAGTTCTGTCGGGTCAGGAAAAGAATCGCGGAAATCAGCGTTCCCGCGTGACCGATGCCGATCCAGAACACGAAGTTCACAATCGGCCAACCCCACATCAACGAGTTGTTATTACCCCACACACCGACACCGGTCGAGACTAGGTAAGTCAGACCCCCACCCACACCGACCAGCGCGATGATGGCGCTGGGAATGAAGATCAGCCACCACAGCAGCGGCATGCGATTCTCGACGATCCCGCAGACGCGGTCGGTGATCCACGCGAGGCTGCGGTTGTTGAGAATGAGTTCTTCGCGTTCGAGGACTTCAAGCTTTGGTCGCTTGACGTCCGCGTTGGCGGTTTGGGTGGTGGTAGCTTCGCTTGCCATGGTTTTGGGCGGGCGGGTAATTCGTGACTGGTAAAGTTAGTGAATGCTGACGGTCGCGTTGCCGATGTATTTGGCATCGGGCATGTTCTTGTTCGGATTGCGCACACGGGCGAGGTAATTCGTCCGCGGACGGGTGCCGATGTAACGCAACAAATCGTAGGAACGTGGGTGCTTGAGAACGATCTCACCACCGGGTTCGTCGCCCTTCATCTGCTTGAACTTGTGAATGCGGGACTTGGGATCAAGCATGTTTCCGAACACGATCGCTTCCGACGGACATGCCTGTTGACACGCTGTCTTGAGGCGGTTGCTGTCGACGCGGAGTTCCTCGTTGCTGATTGTAATTGTTTCGGAAGGCTTGCCGGTCTCGATCACTTTCTCGCGACGCACAGCCATCTGCTTGATCTTTGAAACTTGAAGTCGCTGAATGCAGTAGGTGCACTTTTCGATCACACCACGCATGCGGACCGTGACGTTCGGGTTCTTGCCAAGCTTTTTCGACTCAGCCATGCCGGTCTTTTCTTCTGTGGAGAACGGGCCTTTGTAAAGCTCGTCGAGCGGGCGCTTGTTGTAGTCGAAGAAGTTGAAACGACGTGCCTTATACGGGCAGTTGTTGGCGCAATAACGAGTGCCGATGCAGCGGTTATAAGCCATCAGGTTCAACCCTTCTTCGCTGTGAACGGTCGCGTTCACCGGGCAAACCGTCTCACACGGAGCTGCTTCGCAATGCACGCACGCCACCGGTTGCACGAGCATTTCAGGATTGTCCATGTCCTGCATCTCTCCGTGGTCGGTCTGCTTGGCGACGAAGTAACGATCCATCCGGATCCAGTGCATCTCGCGTCCGCGGCGAACCTGGTCTTTGCCGACAATCGGAATGTTGTTCTCTGCCTGACACGCCACCTGGCACGCATTACACCCGGTGCAGCTATTCAGATCGATCACCATTCCCCACTGGTGAAGCGGGTCGGCGATCAACGGATTGCCCTTGGTGTCTTCGGGCTTGTAGAGCGAAATGTTTTCCGGAATGTGGGAATCCATCCCGTGGTTGTAAGCAAAGCCGATGCTGTTTTTATGATCGTCATGTGGATCGAAATTCTGCTGTTCGTCCAGCGTGCCTTCACGGACAATCGCCCGCCCCGCCATGGTGCTGTGCTCTTGCGTCAGCGCCAGAATGTATTTCTCACCGGTCACTTTCGCCGTGACGCCGGAAAGAATAAACGAATCGCTGTTACGAAGTGGGTTCACATTGAAGCCCGCCTCTTCACCGACTCGCATTGGCAGAATCGGATTACCGCTGTCGTCTTTCATCCCCTGTCCGTAACCGACC
>Ga0100378_1006874_pt1 | contig 10222 bp, 11 predicted proteins | sample CryGeymeta201502_FD_81535 | JGI IMG/M metagenome (GOLD analysis project Ga0100378, IMG submission 81535) | Groundwater microbial communities from Crystal Geyser aquifers in Utah, USA - Crystal Geyser metaG 2015-02 | ecosystem: Environmental > Aquatic > Deep subsurface > Groundwater | place: USA...
GGATAGTTGCTCCGTCTAAATTAGACGTTAAAACCATCGCCACCAATCTAGCCCCACTAATGTTTTGTTTATAGTTTTCAAGATCAAACGACCCGTCCTCTTTTGATTTAATTATCTGATGTTTTATACCTTTTTTTTGAGACAATACTTGCCACGGCACCAAGTTAGAATTATGTTCTTTATCAGTTGTTAAAACTATATCGCCCTCTTTAAAATCAAATGAGTTTGCCAATAAATTTATACCTTCCGTTGTGTTTCGAGTAAAGACAATTTCCTTGTCACTAGCATTTATAAATTGAGCAACAACTGCGCGAGACTCTCTAATCTTCCTGCTAACTATTTCTCCTAATTTATGGCTACTACGGCCAGCACAAGCTGGAAATTCGTAATAATATTCATTCATAGCTTCAACCACCTGACGCGGCTTTAAGCTCATGCAAGCATTATCAAAATAGACAATCGGTTTGCCCTTAATTTCTTTGTTCAATATTGGAAAATCTGATTTTATTTTGGCTGTATTCATAGAAAAGTCTCTTAACTAAACATGAATTATATCCTTATTATTATACAGGATGAGAAAGCACAATGCCACACGGATGATAATTTCCTTGTTTTTTCTTTATAATTCCATGTATAAGCGTAAAAGTCAAAAAAAACGAGCAAAATTATTTGCTCGTAAAATAGACATGATTATTATTTTTACACAAATTTATACAAGGCCTTGAGTTTTTTTAGCCCACGGTGAACCTGCACTGCCAGCGTTTCTTTTGATTGACCGGTTATAAGAGACATTTCTTTAAGAGAAAGGTCCTGAACGTAGCGCATTTTTAAGACTTTTTGATACTTCTCTGGCAAGCTAGAAATTAGTAAAATTGCCCGTTTACCATCTAAGACATTAACTAAACGCTCCGAATTATCTTCTCCTGGCTCAAAACCATTAGCGATTAAAGCGTCTAAAGAACTAGATTTACGTTTCCGGTACTCATCAACAATCAAATCTTTTAAAACATGGTAAAGAAAACTTTTCATAACATCAATCTTACCCCCCTTAACCAGATATGACCAAGTTTTCCTAAAAGTATCCTGCACTAAGTCTTCACTAACGGCTCGATTACTGACTCGAAAAAAGGCATAGGAATTAAGTTTTTTTCCATAGTGTTCATGTGCTGTAGACAATATCACCTGTTGTTTTGTCTCGTGTTTCGGAGTCATATTACATAGTGTGCATGAATAAGCCGGAAACCATGAGGTTATATTACATAATCATTACAGTTAGAGATGGTAAGGTTCACTTGAGGTCTACAATATACCTCATTTACCGTTTTATAGCTAACTGTAATGTTTTTAGTTTTGTAACGGTACTATTAATACGAAGCTAATAAATTAATCATTCAAAATGTATGAAAAAAACATTTTTCTTGACAATCCTCGCGATTATAGTCGCCTTAGGCTTGTCGGTTCTGCCGGCCACCACTCAAGCTGCTGGCCTAGAATCAAAATTAAGTGGCCGAATTTTATTAGCTGTGGAATCAAACGGAGAAATTTGGTATGTAAATCCGTTAAATCAACGACGTTATTTTATTGGAGATCCTCTTGACGCTCTAAATATCATGCAAAACTTAGGGTTAGGTATCTCAAATAATGATTTTAATTATTTTAATGGCAAAGCTCCCCTTAAACTTTCCGGAAGAATTCTAATTAAAGTCCAGGACTTAGGTAAAGCTTATTATGTAAGCCCAGTTGATCTAAAAATGCATTACCTCGGTAAACCAGGTCCGGCCTTCCAATTAATACAAAGTTTGGCCTTGGGAGTCAGTAACTACAATTTAGCTCAGATATCAACCTCTGAGAAAGTAAATGTCAGTATTACCAGCTCTGGTTTTAGCCCGGCCACATTAACCGTCAGTAAAGGAGCTATGGTTACCTGGACAAACCACACCAGCATTTCTCAAACCGTTACTTCGCCTAATAACTTCGATTTTGGAGAGATTGCTAGTGGTAAAACCTATAGTCGTATGTTCAACTTCGTCGGAACATACAATTACTATTCAATTCACCAGAGCGGATTAAACGGTACGATAATTGTTAAATAATCAAACCGAACAACCGCTCTAAAAATTATTTAGAGCGGTTGCTTGTCAACTTTCTTATACATATGAAAAACAACCCTAAAGATAAAATCCAAGAAAGTGCACCGGCAAAAAAAGATCCGTCCTACGACCAATTTTTCGAGCGCTCTTGGGAGGAAAGTTGGACTTATATCAAAACTGTGGTTGATGTGGTTAGAGAACCAGTTTTGATTCTTGATAAAGACTTTCGGGTCCTAGCGGCTAACAGTCCTTTTTATCATGTGTTTCAGGTCGATCCAATAGATACTGAAAATAAACTTGTTTATAAGCTTGGTAATGGTCAGTGGAATATCCCTGATCTTAAAAAACTCCTTGAAGATATTTTACCTAAGAACACCTTCTTTAAAGGCTTTGAAGTCGCTCATAATTTTCCCTCTATCGGGCACAAGGTTATGATTCTCAACGCTCGTCAAATTCATTTTAAAAAAGATGGCGCAGCGGCTAAAATATTTCCTTCAATTATTCTTCTGGCTATTGAAGATGTGACTGAGATGATGCTAATTGCAGAAACATTAGCTAGTCATACTCTTAAACTTGAAACTAAACTTAACTCCCAAACTACCAAACTTGAGCAATATATTAAAAAATTAGAGATTAAAATTAACGGACTAAAAAATAAATTATAAAAATATGGACTCCCATAACTCCCCATCAACTAAACCTTTATATCGTAGCACCCAAATTATTTGGTACTTGCTAAGTCTTCTCAATGTTCTTCTAGGCTTTCGCTTTATTCTAAAACTAATGGACGCCAACTCGACAGCTGGTTTTACTGCTTTTATCTATAAAGTGAGCCAACCCTTTGCCTCGCCCTTTCTTAATGTCTTTAGAGTTTCACAAGTAGAAGGCAGTATTATTGAATGGACCACATTACTGGCCATGTTAGTGTATTCTCTTGTCGCCTTAAGTATTGTTAGAGTATTTTTCATGAGTAAAACCGTGTCTACCCATGAAGCAGCTATTAAATTAAATAAAGAGGTTAAATAACTAATTATTTATTTAAATATAAATTATATGGGAATCATTCTTTGGATAATTTTTGGAGGGTTAGTGGGCTGGATTGCTTCAATAATCATGAAAACAGATGCCCAACAAGGCATGTTATTAAACATTGTGGTAGGTATTATCGGCGCCATCGTAGGCGGCTGGGTTATGAGCCTGCTTGGTCAAGGTAGCGTGAGCGGCTTTAACCTTTATAGTTTTCTTGTAGCTTTACTCGGAGCAATAATTCTGATTTGGATAGTCGGCGCCGTGAAGCGTGTTTAATAAAATATAGTTTTAATAATCCCAGGGCACTGGCAAAACGCCAGTAAACGGATAAAGGCCAAATAGCAGGTCTGTAACGCCGCCCCCTTCGCTCCCGGGCAACCAAGAAGCAACTATAGCATCCCAATCTTCAGTATATGGGGCAATATCTAAAGGTCGACCAGAAATAATAACAATTACTAGCTTTTTGCTTTTTGTTTTTGTTTTGTCTATCGTTAATAAATCTTCGGAACTTAAACTTGGTTTATCCTTGTCGCCCCAACCCTCGGCATATGGTTTTTCACCAACTACCACAATACCAACATCGGCCAAGGAATCACTTTCAGAAAAATCACCTTGTTTATTATATTCAAGCTCTGTGTTTTCGGAAGTAGTATCTTTTATAGCTTGAAGTATACTCGTACCAACAATACCATTATTACCATCTATGCCTTGCCACTCCGTTGTCCAGCCTCCCGCTTGACGTCCTAAATTATCCGCGGCTGATCCTGCTACTAAAATTTTTTGAGATGACGGTGTAAGTGGCAAAACAGAGTTTTTGTTTTTTAATAATACTTGAGATTTGCGGACCGCCTCTCTGGCTAATTGACGATGTTCGTCGCTTCCGATAACAGATAAGCCTTCTGGCTCAGCCTGAGGTCGGTCAAATAAACCGGTTTCAAATTTTACTGTTAGTATGCGTTTAACAGCATCATCAATTCGCTCCTGACTAATGTCGCCATTAGCCAGAGCTTTTTTGATATTGTACATAAAATCTTTGTAATCGAACGGGGTCATGACCATATCTACGCCAGCATTAATAGCAATTACCAAAGATTCGTGTCTACTAGACGCAATCTGGTATACACCATACCAATCAGAAACTATAAAGCCAGAAAAACCTAGTTCATCTTTAAGTATCTCGGTTAAAAGATGGTGATTTGCTGAATTCATGACATTTTGCCAAGTAGCGGTACTAACCATAATCACCCGTGCTCCACCTTCTACTGCTGTCTGAAAAGGAACTAGATGAACTTGGCGCAAAGTTTCTTCATCTAAAATGATATTTCCCTCCTCTATTTTAAAATCTTTATTACGAGAGGTACCATATAACATACTCCCACCACCAATGAAATGTTTGGGGCTAGCTAGTACTGTTAAATATCCAGTCGTAGAATCTTGAGTTCCTTGTAAATAGGCTAAACCTAATTGCGTGACATTAGTAGTTTCAGATCCAAATGTTTCATATGTTTTACCCCAACTAGTATTTTTTACAACATCAAGATTAGGAGCAAAATTCCAATAAATTCCCGTAGCCGCCATTTCTGCGGCAGTTGCTACTGCGACCCGTTTGACTAAATCTGGGTCTTGAGTCGCTCCTAAACCTATAAAATGAGGAAAAATTGTAGCACCAAAAACATTGCCATGACCATGAATAGCATCAATCCCATACAAAAGTGGTATTCCTAAACAAGTCTCTTTAGCCTTATCTTGAAAATTGTTGACCATTTGCAACCAAGCTAGAGGATCATCTGTCTTAGGCCCTGCCCCGCCTCCACTAAGTAGTGCCCCGAAGTTGTATCGAGTAATATTATTAAGACTATTGATACTATTTTTTTCAACTAGAAGCATTTGACCAACCTTTTCCCAATTATTCATTCTACTCATTAAATCATTTACCCTAACTTCAACTGATAAGCTAGGATCTAAGTATGGTAAATCTTTTTGTTTACACCTTTCTGACGAAAAATGATTAAACAGCTCTATATTTTTATTTTTAAAAACCAAGAAACTTACTCCTAAAATTAAGGCGATAAAAACAATTGAACTAACTTTCAAACCGATGATTTTTTTCATAACTTAATTATACCATGTTTAATTTTAAAAACAGATGACGTTTTTCTTAACTAGTATACATTACGGAAAGCATGGTAAACTAGCTAAATGCTTAAAAAAATATACTTCTATTTACTAATAGTCTTAGTAGCTTCGATCTTGCCATTAGACAAAATTTGGGCCTATTCTAACTTAACGCCTTCAAGCACGCCTATTATTATCTTTCCCGTCCAAGGAGGGGCAGTTTTTAGTGATGATTTTGGTGATGCTAGAAGTGGCGGCAGGTTTCATGAGGCTAATGACCTGATGGCCCCCAAAATGACGCCAATCTTAGCGGCCAGAGGTGGCACTGTTATCTACGCGCCTTTTACTGAGCCCAGTTATGGTTATACGCTTTCCATCGCTGGCGATGATGGGTATAAATACAATTATTTACACATTAATAACGATACTCCGGGAAGTGATGATAACAAGGGCGGCTCGCTTTATGCTTATGCTCCAGAGGTTAGTCAGGGCGTAAAAGTAAAACAAGGTCAAATCATTGCTTGGGTCGGTGATTCCGGTAACGCAGAGAGTACGGCCTCGCATTTGCATTTCGAAATTCGATTACCGGATGATACTGCTATTAACCCCTTCCCTTATTTACAGACTGCTCTAAACATCTCTAGTTATAATATCGCAGCCGTGCTAGCAGCTAGCCCCAATATTAATTTTGATCGGGGCTTAACAGTCCAGTCGGGATTGACTGTTTATTGCAGCCCTGGGGATCTTATTCGTACACCCTCTGTTTCCTCAGTCTATTATTGTGGCGCGGACGGTCGGCGCTATGTCTTCCCTAATGCCCAAACTTACGCTACCTGGTACGAAGATTTTTCCACCGTGAGTGTTATTTCTCTTGAGGAAATGAGTAAAATCATGCTTGGTGGTAATGTCACCTATCGCCCAGGCATTAAACTAGTAAAAATTCAAACTGACCCACATGTCTATGCCGTCGATATCAACGGCAGATTACGCTTAATGACTACGCCGGCCATTGCCGAAAAATATTACGGAGCAGATTGGAATAAGAAAGTTGAAGATATTCCCGATGCTTTTTTTACTAACTATAAAATAGGTGATTCGATAAATAGTTAAAATATAGCTTCAATTCTCGCTCGCTAGTAAATTTAAATAAATAAAAAAACCTTGGATTGTAATAAATCCAAGGTTTACTTGTTTAGAAAGTGTCACCGTATCATCAACAATACTTTATTTTTCCATCTTTAACCTGATTCCAACCAGGATACTCCCTGGCTGTCAGAAACATATTCCAGGTCACAATAGTGAATCCCATAACGCGTGAAAAGTGAAAAACTTTTCCACCACAAATTTCGTCATAAGTCGCTTGAGGAAATGTTTCTATGATTTCATCTGCCATCTTCTGCAGGTCAGTTATACTACCTTTGTTGTGCCCAATTAAAATATGAACATTTGCGAATAATAAACCCTTATCGTTCCTTTCTAAATCGGGTCGCCAATAAATATACTTATACTTTTTTGACATTTTTTTTCCAATTTAGTTAGTTGAATTGTTAAGGTAATGCAGAAATAATACCATAAAGACGCTATTTCTGTCAAAAATTATTCAGAGATGAAGCTGTAATTATAATAACCTGCCACACAAAAAAAATCCTTCGTTATCAAAGGATTTTTCTAAGAAATTACAAATTATTTACCAAAATAATATTATAAACTATTTTTTTTCTACCTTACTACCAGTCTTCTTGTTAGCCTTGTTCTCTAACATGACACGCTTAGTTTCTAAGCGTTTCGCTGTTTTATGAGATTTACTAGCTTTTCTTCTGCCGACTCTATGTGGCTTAAGGGCCATATTGTTTATGATTAACTATAAATATAACAATGGATATAATAACACAAACTATTTTAATAAGCAAAAAAACAAGTTGTTAACTTGTTTTTTTGTTGGGTGTTCGGGGATAGGGATTTTCGCCCTCGCTCAAGACTCGCTTCTGGCCTGTTCGAATCCCCAGATTCTATAATGCTAAAATAAAACACCCTTTTGGGTGTTTTATTTTAGTGCTCGGAATTTGGGATGTAGTTGGAACGATTATAGATAAATAAAAAAAACCCTAAACTTATTTTAGTTTTAGGGTTCTTAAAAAATAATTTTTACTAAAGACAAGAAGTATAGTATTCTCTGCCAAGAACCGCCTTCATGTAGCCCACCCACACGGAATCTGGCTTAAAGTCTTCATTATGAAAAACTTTATCTATAATCTCTCTAAAGAAAAATTTATTTATATCTGCATCACATTCTCTTAATGCTCTGACTTTATTTTCATAAAGCCAAACAAAATCATCAGGCCTAGTCGATAGTTCACAGAGATTTAAATAAATCTTTCTAGCCTCTTCCCTACAACTTGCTTCTTGATCCTCATATTCATATGAAAACCCAACAACAACCGCCATCTCTCCTTTAGGCGGCGTAATATCACCTTTTCTATAGGCGTTACTCATAGATCTCCATGCCGATACTTTTTCCATTTCGTAATTAAAAGTGATTCTTTGAATAGTAAAATTCACTCTTCTTTCTTCGTAATAAGCAGCCTCTTCTTGAACGTCATTGGAAGCACAGCCTATAATACTCAATACTGAGTAACTTAACAAAAAGAAAAATAATATTTTTTTCATCTCCCGTCTCCTCTTCTGTTTTTAAATAACTAATTTATAAATTAAAACTAATAAAAGATAGTATCATAAAAGCATCATGTTTGTCAATACTGCTCGGTAATGTGCGGATACATATTGCACCCTCTGGTAATCTAGCAGCATGTGTCTAAAACTATACCCAAATCAACTAGCGAGGATAAATATCGCTGGATTAAGGCCGTCAGGTCTAGAAAACAGATCAACGAGACCAAAGTCTCAACCAAGTGAAATTTCGATTACAACCAAGGAGAGAATAATTAAGCTACGTAAAGAGAGCAAACCATGCTCCCAAAAACTCTGACACAAGTTACAGAAAGAAAAATGACCAAATTAGGAAACTACAGCATGAGCACATCAGTCAAAATCTGCTTACCGGAGATTTAGTAGAAATAGATATTAAGCATGTGCCCGGTAGAATAAGGGATAAACGATATTACCAAACTAATGAGCGTTACCGCTTTTAACGTTAAAGCGATTAAGACAGATATTCGAATCGCGGACTTCCAAAACATTAAAAAAAGAAGGAGTGCGAATACTCCTTCTTTTTTAGTGCTCGGGGATAGGGATTCGAACCCCAATAGCCAGGACCAGAACCTGGAGTCCTACCGTTAGACGATCCCCGAATGAAATAACAAAAAAATTATAACGACTACGACTAATTATGTAAAGCTCTGACGAAAAATCTAATCAACTCAAGATAAATTACTCATCTCTTTTTGGTTTCATCAGGGGAAAGAGCGTCACTTCTCTAACCGGCTTATCTACCATAAACGCAAATAAACGCTCACCAAAACCAAAGCCGCAAGTAGGCGGCATGCCATGCTCAAGCATCTCCACAAACTCCCAATCCGGCATCATCGCTTCTTTATCACCACGATCAATCAGCTCCTGTTGCAAATCAAAACGACGACGTTGATCTAGAGGATCATTGAGTTCAGAAAAACCATTACCTACTTCACTACCGGCAATAATTATCTGAAATCTTTCTGTTAGTTCAGGATTATCAGGTAAAGATTTAGCTAAAGGAGAAACTAATTTAGGATGATTGATTAAAAAAGCAGGTCCGGCAATTTGGCGCCGGCAATACTTCCAGAGCGTATCTGTAAGCCTTTCCCTATTTGAACCCTCATATTTAACCTCTAACCTATCTAAAGCAGTGGTCATTTCCTGTTCAGTAGATGTTAGAACATCAATACCAGTTTGTTTGAGAACTTCAGAGCGGTAATCAATTCGGACCCAATCACCAGCAAAATCGTAGTCAAAGCCTCGAGTGGAAAATTTTGTTTTACCAAAAACTTTAAGAGCAATTTCTTGATACATTTCCTGAGCCAGCTTCATGCCCATCTCATAATCCGCATAAGCCCAGTAGAACTCCATATTAGTGAACTCCTGTAAGTGATCCGGGCTAGAACCTTCGTTGCGATAAGCACGACCAATCTCAAACGTTTTCTCAAAACCTCCGGCCATGAGTCTTTTTTGCCACAATTCGCCGATAGAAATACGCAAATAAACATCAAGATCAAAATCTTCGTGATGAGTCTGAAAAGGATTGGCCTCGGCGCCACCAGTGGTGGTTTCAATAGTTGGAGTCTCAACTTCAAAGAAGCCTCGACTTTTCATAAAACTGCGCACAGTCTCCCAGAACATGGCTTTCTTAACAAAAATATCGCGCAGTTCCGGGTTTAACAATAAATCTAAATATCTTTTTCTTAGTCGTTCATCTTCATCTTTCAAGCCATACCAAGCATCTGGTACCGGCAAAAGAGCTTTAGAAAGAATATTCCAATTCTTAACTAAAACGCTTTTTTCACCGCGCTGCGTTAAAAACGCCAAGCCCTTAATCTGAATAAAGTCTGAAATATCAATCAGTTTTATAAATGATTTATACGAATCAGCTCCCAAATCTTTTTTTGAAAATACTAACTGAATATTAGCCGAGCCATCATCTATATTAGCAAAAGCTAAATTCCCGTGTTCACGCTTAGATTTTATTCGACCTGCTAAACAAAAAGAAGTCTGCTTTTCTAAGAGACTGGTAAATTTATCGGCTAATTCTGATATCCGATGATCTCTTTCTGTTTTAGACGGGTAAGCGTTTATACCTGAACTAATAAGTTCATTAAGTTTTTTTAAACGATCATCACGCTCTGAGATACCGGATTGAGTTGTCTTTTGTACTGAACCTGACATTTTTTTACTCTATCTTTGTAATTTTAAACTTAACAAATCCGCGTGGTGTCTCAACCTCTACTTCCGTTCCTCTACTCTTATTTAGAAAAGCTACACCCAAAGGAGATTCATTA
>Ga0100378_1006882_pt1 | contig 10218 bp, 7 predicted proteins | sample CryGeymeta201502_FD_81535 | JGI IMG/M metagenome (GOLD analysis project Ga0100378, IMG submission 81535) | Groundwater microbial communities from Crystal Geyser aquifers in Utah, USA - Crystal Geyser metaG 2015-02 | ecosystem: Environmental > Aquatic > Deep subsurface > Groundwater | place: USA...
ACGTAAAAGTCCATGTCTTCAGCAATATTCATGAACTTTTCTAAAGCTTTTTTATCTGATGGAGGTGATTTCTCGTTTGGATCTTGAAGAATGGCTAAATCATAGACAGAAGTGTCTTTCTTTTGATAGAAATAGCGATCTCGCTTAAAATACTCAGCAGCTTTATGTTGAACAAAATCGATATGATTTTCAGGAATATCGTCCAAAGCAACAGGAATAATACTTTGAAGCATCCATTTATTTTCAATCTGTTTAAATTTAGCTCTTAATAAAGGTGCACGGAAAATGGAATATAATTCAGAAGCTAATTTTTGATGTTGTTGCGCTAAATTACTACCAAAATAAATACTCAAAACAAATTCAGTCGCTTTTATAGTTTTAAGACTTTTTTGAATAATATCGTTCACATCATTCGATAAAACCTTTATAACCGATTTTGTTTTTAAATCTTGAATTGTAGTAACACTAGGAATTACTTTTTGATTTCGAGCTTGAGCAAGAAGAGAAACATAATAGCCTTTAGTTTGATAAGCATAACTCTTACACAAATTAAAAACCTGAATATTCTTGGCTTCCAACCATTTAGGATTCAATAAATAATCTTTAGCAAGAACGATTTCGACATCATGAATGTCCTTGAAAATCCAATCTTTTTCAGCATTTACAACAATTATTTTTTTCATTTTTCTAGGATTAATAGATTAGCATCATAAGTTATAACACCCAACATAACGGAATTGATAAATCGATGAACAGGAACTTTGTATTCACGACTTTCAGAGTTATATGGGTTTTTTGAGTAAGGGTCGGCAATCCAAACTTCCTTATCATTAATTTCTTTCACAACAACAAAATGACCTATTGGTTCTCCTCGAACATCATCATAAATAATTTTGTTGTTTCGTGTTTCAAACTCCCGCATACTTGGGTATAAATAGGTTGAGCTTAAACCGGCAATAACAGGTAATTGAGCATCGGTATATTGTTGAATTATATGAGGTTCAAGATTGTCAAACCGAAGATTTCCGCCTTTTTCTAAAAACTCTAAATACGCATTACAGGTTTTTGTGAATTTTTTACCGTCTTTATATTCTAATTGCTTTTTTAGTTTATCAATTAACTGTTCTGAGTTAAATGAAAACCAACTTGGATCAAAAACACGCAAATTATAAGAATAAACAGTTGCTTTGTAACCTAATTCCATTGCATGAATGCCTAAATAAACGGCAAGAGTTCCACCGCCTTCAAGCATTTCAATTTCAGTTATTAAATCAGTTAAGTCAACTTTTTCTCCAAAAAACGAATAAACGGAATGAAGGGAAGTAGGGCCACAGGTTACGTCATCGGGTTGAGGGAGGATGGTTAAATTTTTTAACATAATTAGAATAAATCAGAATAGGACTTTGCAAAGTAAATCTTTGTAAGCCTTAAATTTAGATGAAGTTTAGAATACATCAAACAGTTAATAAATCTAAGATTTTAATGGTTCAGAAAATCATAATAAATGTCACTTAAAATGAATAAAAGCTTAATAATAGTATTCTTTAGTTAGCTAAGTATATAGTCATTATAATTTTATCAAAATGTAAAATCACTTGAAATAAACTCGAAAAAATGGGGTAAACTCCTTATTACAAGCAAGATTTCAAATTAGCGCAACAATTCTTTATATATTAAGCGCATCAACCTTCGCACTAATATTAGATTATTTAGAGATTTATGTCATCAGAATTTAGCAGTACAGAAACCATAATTGATGTTCGAACCCTTAAGATAGAAGACTATACTGATTTTGCAGAAGCTATGAGTTTAGCTTATGAAAAAATTGGTGGGCATCCTTGGACCTATGAACAAATAGAAGTCTTATTAAAACGATTTCCGGAAGGACAGGTTTGTGTTACTGTAAATGGAAAGTTAGTTGCTGCTGCTTTAGCCTTAGTTATTGATTATGAGAAATTTGGTGATAATCATACGTACAAACAGATTACAGGAAATGGATCATTTAGCCCTCATGACGACGATGGAGATGTACTTTACGGCATAGATATTTTTGTGCATCCTGATTACAGAAACCTACGCCTTGCAAGACGTTTATATGATGCAAGAAAAGAAGTCTGCGAGACCTTGAATTTAAGAGCTATTGTTGCGGGAGGAAGAATTCCATATTACGGCAAAGTTGCAGATAAATACACGCCAAAAGAATATATCAACTTGGTACAATCAAAAGATTTGTATGACCCAATTTTAACGTTTCAGCTCTCGAATGGTTTTCACGTAAAAAAAGTTCTTCGCAATTATTTAACTATTGATACTCAGTCAAGACAATACGCCACTTTAATAGAGTGGAATAATATTTATTATGAAGATAATGAAAAATTATTCAATCAGAGAAAATCGGTTATTCGTTTAGGTTTAGTTCAATGGCAAATGCGTTTATATGATTCTTTTAATGATTTAATGAATCAAGCTGAGTTTTTTGTCGATGCGGTTTCAGGCTACAAAGCTGATTTTGTTCTATTTCCAGAGTTTTTTGCGACACCTTTAATGGCAGAATACAATCACATGCCTGAGGAAGTTGCTATTCGTCATTTAGCTCAATTTACTCCCCAAATTAGAGATAAATTTGCTGAATTAGCTGTTTCATACAATATAAATATCATAACGGGTTCGTTGCCTTTTAGAGATGACGAAGACGAACATTTATATAATATTTCCTATTTATGTCGTAGAGATGGTTCAACTGATAGCTACCGAAAAATTCACATTACTCCATCTGAATCCTTATCATGGGGAATGGTAGGCGGTGATGATTTACGCGTTTATGATACGGATTGTGGTAAAATTGGAATTCAGATTTGTTATGATGTTGAATTTCCTGAATTAACTCGAATTCAAGCAGAACAAGGTTTATCTATTTTATTTGTTCCATTCTTAACGGATACACAAAATGGCTATAATCGTGTTAGACGGTGCGCTCAAGCTCGTGCAGTTGAAAATGAGATCTATGTTGCGATTGCGGGTTGTGTTGGAAACTTGCCCAAAGTGAACAATATGGATATTCAATATGCTCAATCAGCTGTATTTTCTCCATCCGATTTTCAATTTCCAACAACAGCAGTCATTGCGGAAGCAACACCAAATACAGAAATGACCTTAATATGTGATGTTGATTTAGATTTGTTGAAAGAATTGCATCATAAAGGAAGTGTTCGAAATTTAAAAGATAGACGTAAAGATTTATATGAACTGAAATTGAAAAAAACCTAAGAAAGCTACTTTTTTTCAATATGAACTTTTAAAATGACGTTTTTCGACGTCATTTTTTTTATTTATAAAATCACTTTCCTTTACAAAATTCAAGTAGTTCGGAGTAAATAGTTGAAATTGTCAGCATTGTACGATTGAGTCCACTCCAAAAAGTCGATTCTTTCGATTTTCACCCTTCCAAATCCTACGAATTCGACGAATAGTTTGCTAAAAACTACTTTTCGGAGTGCACTCACGATTAGGTTTTTAAAAGAAGATTTGTAAGTATGTTCACTGAAGATTTCAAACTTTCTATTGTAAGGTTTAGTCAGATTCGTTTATTTTTCTACCTACAAGTTTGTAACTTGCAACACTTATATAATATTAAAATCCGAAAACGGAGAGAACATGCGAATTTTAGGTATTGATATCGGAGGTTCCGGTGTAAAAGGAGCTTTCGTAAACACGGAAACTGGCGAAATGGAAACAGAACGTTTTCGCGTTGAAACTCCAAAACCAGCTACACCAGAACAAGTAGCGAGTTGTGTTAAAGAAATATGTGACCATTTTGAATGGAAAGGCAAAGTAGGATGTGGTTTCCCAGCTGTAATTCAACATGGAATCGTAAGAACTGCATCAAATATTGATAAATCTTGGATTGGTGTTAATGCAAAAGAGAAATTCAAAGAGTTAACTGGGAATGATTTTCAAATAGTAAATGATGCAGATGCGGCAGGTTTAGCAGAAATGAATTTCGGTGCAGGAAGAGGCAAGAATGGCGTTGTTGTTACAATTACAGTAGGAACTGGAATTGGTTCAGCAGTATTTACTGATGGAGTTCTTTTACCCAATACTGAATTTGGTCATATTATGGTTAAAGAACAAGTTGGTGAAAAATATGCTTCAGACGCAACCCGAAAAAAAGATGATTTGAATTGGGATAAATGGGGTAAACGCTTCAGTGATTATCTTGATAGATTAGAGTTTTTATTATGGCCAGATATGATCATTATTGGTGGTGGTGCATCAAAAAAATTCGACAAATTTGACAAAAGTTTAAAAACAAAAGCTGAAATAAAACCTGCAGAGTTACAAAATAATGCTGGAATTATTGGCGCAGCCTGTGCATGGAGAACAAATCACCCACAAAATTTTAAAGTTGAGTAAAAAATCATGCTCGAACCAAACTCCCCCTTTCACCAAGAACTTCGAGTACCAAGATGCATGAATGTTAAAGGGGGAAAGGGGGATTTCTTGATGGAACATCAGATTCAAAAATTATAGAACCGAAATTGTGTTTTAAAATACAATTCATTTATACTTTGGGCATCAGAATATAAGGCTTTGAATAGCAGCCAAAAAAAATATCCACCCAAAATTAAGGTCTCAAATTGCCCTCTTTCCAAATAGACGAAACAATTTCTCAGCTGTATAATTCAATAGCTGAACAATATGGAACACCAAGCTATGTGTATCACGAATTTCAGTTAGAAAAAAACCTTTCGGCTTTAAAAAATCTCTTCAAAAATCTACCGGTTAATTGGTTATATGCCATGAAAGCCAATGACAATCCATTTCTTTTGAAAATAATTTCATTAGCAGGTTTTGGTTTCGATACGGTTAGTTTCGAAGAAGTTTTGCTAGCCAGTAAATTTACAACAGGTAGAAAAATATTTTACACTGAAAATAATATGACAGATGTTGAAATGCATGCTGCCATTAAAGCAGGCATCACATTAAACATCGGATCACTAACACGATTAAAGAAATTCGCAGAAGCAGCTCCAAATTCTGAATGTTCAATTCGAATTAAACCTGATATTGGAGATGGGCATCACAGTAAAGTGGTAACAGGGAATATGGATTCCAAATTCGGAATCCGAATAGATAAAATCGAAGAAGCAGTTCGTTTAGCCAAAGAGCATAATGTAAAAATTACAGGGATTCATGCACATATTGGAAGTGGAATAAAACAACCCCAAAATTTATTGAATGCAATAGAAAAAATGCTAGAATTAGCTTTGTTAGTACCCGATTTAAAATCAGTCAATTTTGGAGGGGGCTTGCCAATTCCTTATAAACTAGATGAAAATTCATTTGATTTAGAAGAGTTTGAAGCTATTACAAGCCCTATGCTCAAGAAATTTTTAGCGCATCATCCTGATGTTAAATTTATGTTTGAACCTGGTCGATTTATTATTGGGAATGCTGGAGTTTTATTAGCACAAGTAAACACCGTTAAAGATCAAGGCAATAAAACGTATTTAGGAACAGACACAGGCTTTAATCATCTAGTTCGCCCCGTTATGTACGAAGCCTATCATCATATTGAAAACGTAACACGGTTTGACTCAAAAGAAAAAGCACTGTATGAAATCGCAGGAAATATTTGTGAAAGTGGAGATATTTTCGCATCTGACCGAGAGCTAGCAGTAACAAAAGAGAATGATTTAATTGCATTCAGAGATACAGGCGCTTACGGAATGACAATGGCTTCGCCCTACAACAGAAGAGCCTTCCCCGCTGAAATTCTGATAGAAAAAGACGGAACATATCAACAAATAAGAAAAAGAGAAACCGCAGAAGAAATGATAGAAGATTTACTAAAAAAAACAGGTTTTACATTCTAAAAAAGCAAAAATTTAGCAAAATATCGCAAATCTAGCGCGAGACTAAAGTCTCGTGCTAAAAAGCAAAAAAAGAGACTTAGCCTCATTGGGCGCTAGTTCAACTATTCCAAAATCCATCAGCAAAAAAATAGGACTATGAAATTTCAAACCCTCAGGTTGTCGAGATTTTTATATAAGATTCCACTCCATAAAGCCTGTTTTTCCCGTTTTCAGCAATTCATATAGATTGAAATCGCCAAAAATTTTGCAGAAAACTACGTTTCGGAGTAGTCTCAACTAACAGATTCGAAATAATTTCACAAATAAGCATAAAAAAAAGAACACTTGAAAAACTTCAAGTGCCCAATTAAATAGAAAAGACAAAATAAGTCTTAACGTTTTGCTTACTTCTCTGAAACGATTAAAAAATCAAATAATCATCGATTATTATACTGAAAAAAACATTTTAGAGAAAGCTAAAACAATTATTTTCTCAAATTACGAAGACGTTTGAGAGCATAAGCGCCACCACCAAGTGCAAGAATTGAAAGTCCACCATCAATAGGAGCTTGATCGGGTGCACCTGGCATTCCAGGAGGCTGAGCAATTAAGTCATGAGCACCAAAAACGAGTGCAATAGCAATAAGACTAAATAAAAAAATTGATTTTTTCATGTGAATCTAAGTTTAGTAGAATAAAAATATAAAAGTTTGAAGAATTAAAATCCATTCTCACGTTTTGAAAAATGAGAATGGATGTATTCACAGATTAAACCTTATTTAATCAAGGTTAATTTTTTCGTTATTGATGAACCATTTGAAACCAAACGATACATATACATACCTGATGAAAGCGTGCTTCCATCAAAATTTACAGTGAATTTACCCGCAGGTTTATCACCATTTACTAAAATGGCAACTTCACGACCTAACATATCAAATACAGATAAACGTACATTAGATTGAGCAGGTAAAGCAAACTGAATCTGAGTACTAGGGTTAAATGGATTTGGATAGTTTTGTGATAATTCCAATTGTGAAGGAATTCCGTTTTGTGCATCAACAGAAGTTGTTGACGTTCCTGGATTAATGGCTAAAGTTAAACGTGCATTTCCAGTTGCAGAAACAATAGGATTTTTTTGAGCATGACCTTTTGCTTTAGCTGGAGAACCTTGAATCACAAAAGCATACGATTCAACTTCGCGTAGATTGATAGAAGAATTTGTCTCAGCATCTATTAAAGTAAAAGTCCAATCTTCAGGGAATGTGGCTAAAGAATTCCAGCTTAAATTCACTTCTTGAGTAGAACCACTCAATAAAACTTCCATTGGGATTTCAATAACTTCACTCAAATTGCTTGGTAAAGACTCTACAGCTTTTAAGTTTTTTCCAGCTTCACCTTGAAAACCTAATAAGGCATAGTTTGCATTCAATGAAGTGAATTTTGAAGCGTCCCATAAATCTCAACCGAAAGTAGCTTGTTCTCTGAATTGAACTTGAATTGCCGCATCTGTATTGTAAGAACTTTGTAATTCAAATTTTAAATCTGATAAGGTGTTTACAGCTTCTTTTGCAAAATAGCTAGTTCCAGAAGCAGAAGCCGTTTTGCCAGATGTTGGAATTGTAATAGAAGTAGCGCCATCAGTTGACTCAACCCAGAACCCTGACCAAGGAGCAACAATAAATGACCCAGTTCTATCTTGAATGACATAAGCAGAAGTAGCATTATTCCAGAATTGGATATTAGCTTGAAAAGTTCCGCCAGTTGCAGTAATAGAATTGGTGTTTAAGTTTGAAGCAAATGGATTTCCAACTAAGGTGAAATAACTACCAAGAATCGCAGTTGTTGTATTTAAAGTAACATCAACATCACTACCAGGTTCAGTACCAGTTATATCTAACGTAATCGGTAATAAAGAAGAACTAGCTGTTTCATTGTTATAGAAATAAGTTATAAAACCATAACCATCAGCAATTGGTGTACTTACATTTGATGGCGTATTCCAAGCTCCTTCAGAAGTATATGTGTAGAAATTTGAATCTGCAGTAGCATTTGAACCACCAGCAACACCTTGAATGGCTGTGTTGTCTGAAATATCAGCAACAGTAAAACCAGATTTTGGTGAGGAAAGCATGCGCCAGCCTGCTGTACCTGAGATGGCTCTATACCCATTCCCAGTTGTTGTATTATAAAAAGAAATATCATCAATATTTACTCTTGTACCACCAGTTTTACCAATTCTAAATCTAACAGGGGTTGTAATATTAACAGAAATTGAAGCATTTTTAAAACTAGTTGTGGTAGATTGAGTTCCAAGTGAAACCCAGTTTAAACCTTCGTCAACTGAATAAAATGCTTCAACAGTAGCAGCTCCATCTGATCCATAACTAGCATAATTATATGATAAGGTTCCAACACCTCCAACATAATCAAAGTTCATCTCTATATAACCACTCGCTTGAAGTCTAGCAGATTGAGTTCCATTTTTCTTATCGTTTGCAAGACTTCCTATTAATACATCATTAAAAGACCATGAACCAGAACTTAAAGTTACGTCACCAGTTGTATATGATCCTTTAGAACCAGATTCTAATCCTTCAACTAAATCAGGGCCTGTTGTTGTTTCATCCCCAGTTAAAGTAGAACTCACATTATAATTTTGAGTAAAATCGTCAGATGCATTAAATACAAATATTTCTACGTGATAGGTAATTCCTGCGCTTAACCCAGTTACTTCTATTGAACTGCCATTTCCAACAAAAACTGCATAATTACCTGTTCCTAATTCTTGAGATGTGCCAAAAACTGAATTAGCATTGTATGGAGTTGTATCAACTGGGTCAAAATCCACTGGTGATCCAGATTTCATCAAAATTAAAAGCGTATCCCCATTTCCAGAATTTGACCAATTGATTGTGAATGAAGTTTCACCTATAGAAGTGAAACTTAAACCACTTGCCGCTGTTGTTGGTTCACTCGCATAAGAATAACCCTCAACTGCTTGATATTGTGTTGTAGCTCCAGAACTTTGATGCATGATACTTTCACTAACTGATCCTTGATCAAAAACTGGCGAAAAACGTACGTAAATTGTAGTGGTTGCTACTGATCCACCAGCTTGGGTTAAAATTAAGTTTGTATCAACAAAAGTGGTATTATCTGTTGAAACTTCAAAACCACTTGGAGGTGTAATAGTTATATCAGCTGATAGATTAGATCCTTCAACTGAATAAAATTGTGAAGTTGAAGAAGTACCTGCAGCTATATTACCAAATGCACTTATTGTTCCATTTAGTGTGATTACCGGAGCAGATGCAGAAATGATTGTTTGTGTATTTCCAGTTGCGGAACCTGATTCATCACCAGTAGTAATAACATCCGTTGCGGCATCAATAGACAACGTTAGAGTTCTTCCAACAGTTGCAACAACATCGAAATCGGCTACAACTAAATAACGAGTTTCTGCAGAAAGTCCGTTTTGTGCATTCGAAAAAGAATCAAAAACTAATGGATTTGCTAAAGTTGCAAGTGTTTGAACAACCGTTTCTCCACCATCATAAGCACCATTGTTATTAGCATCTAAAATAAGTCTGAAATTTGAAACATCATCAGTAGTAGCTGTTCCAGAAGTTGCAATACTATCCGCTGTGAAATCGATAGAGGCAGAAGGAGTCAAAGAAAAACCAAATAAGACTGCGTCAGAAGTTCCTTGAAGAATGTCACCTGCGCTTGGTGAGCCTGTGTTTGCAATTGATACTGTTGGTGTACCAACTCCATCAGCTGTTAATATTATATTTTGAAGTCTAACACCTTTTCCTGAAGAAGTGTTATTTGAAATTCTAATAACTACTTGATTTGAAACAGAATTTAAAGCGATTGGACCACCATCGATATATGTTGAGCTTGTAGGAGTTGAGGTTGTAGTTGATTGAGGAAAAGTGGAACCTCCATCAAAGGATATTTCAATTTTAGCTGGATTATTTAATCCCGATCCAAATGTTGCAACTCTAATATTTAATTCAGCAGTTGCATAAGCTGAAAGATCATAAGAAGTTGTTGTAATTATATCACTTGGACTTCCTGCATCAACTAACCAATATGTTGTTCTATCAATTGCATAGGTTGAAACATTATTAGTAAAAGTCCATCCACTAGGTTCGATTCCTCCACCTGCATGAGTGAAAATTGTTGTTTGCCCCCAAGAACTTCCAGTCAGGAACAGTAAACACATACTTAGTAAAAATTGCTTCATAGTTTTTTTTAGATTTAAATTAAGGCACACACAGTTAATAATTGATGAATCTTATTTAATTAAGATGTTTAAGATTAGTGGTTTTGCCCGATTGTTAATATATGTAAAGTA
>Ga0100378_1006884_pt1 | contig 10210 bp, 8 predicted proteins | sample CryGeymeta201502_FD_81535 | JGI IMG/M metagenome (GOLD analysis project Ga0100378, IMG submission 81535) | Groundwater microbial communities from Crystal Geyser aquifers in Utah, USA - Crystal Geyser metaG 2015-02 | ecosystem: Environmental > Aquatic > Deep subsurface > Groundwater | place: USA...
GGAGGAGTTGCGCGGCTATCTGCGCCGCAAGCTGGCGATGGCGCGGCGCTATCCCCGCGAATCGCGGCTGTTCGCGCATGAGGTGATGCAGGGCGCGCCGCGCATCGGGCCGACGCTGGCCGGGCCGCTGCGCGCTCTGGTCGAGGAGAAGGCGGCGGTGATCGCGGGCTGGATCGCGGCGGGGCGCCTCGCGCCGGTCGAGCCGCGCCACCTGATCTTCGCGATCTGGGCCACCACTCAGCACTACGCCGACTTCGACGCGCAGGTGCGCGCGGTGCTGGCGCAGGACGGCGACGACCATTTCGCCGACGCGGCGACGACGCTGGAGACCTGCCTGCTGGAGGGTCTGCGCCCGCGCCGGGCGTGACGGCGGGCGCTTCGGCGCCCGCCGCCCCGGTTTCTCAGATCTCGCCCAGCAGCCGCAGCAGCCCGGTCATCGAGCTTACCGTCGCGGGGCTGGGCGCGGCGGGGATCGTGTCGTCGGGCGCGGCGCCGAGCGCGGGCGTCACGTCCACGCCGCCGACATGCAGCGCGCCGAGGATGGTCTCGGCCACGATCAGCCCGCCGACCTCGCCAAGCTGCGTGCCGCCGGGGTGGCGCACTTCCGCCTCGCGCAGGATGTAGAACCATAGCGGCGTCTGGGTGGCGAGCGACGGGTCGATCCCGAGGATCTCGGCGCCGATCCCCAGTTCGGTCGGCGTCATCGGGTCGGCGATGTGGGGATAGCGCGCCTTCAGCGCCACCGCCGCCGTCTGACCGCAGCACACGCCGAAATCGGCGCCGCGCCTTATGTTGCGCTCGGCCAGCGACACCGGCGGCGCGTCCACCGCGGGCGGCGGCAGGCGGAAGGTCGCGGCGGGCAGGGTGGCGTCGAGCGGCTCGGCGGCCTGCGCGGCGGCGCCGAAGAACAGCGCCCAGTCCACGTCGGTCTCGTCCGCGATCGGCTCGCGCCCGCGCAGGTCGCCGCCGCCCGCCTGGAACAGCGGCCGGCCATGGGCGGCGTTGAGCTGATAGCCGTCGCGCAACTGGCTGTGGCCCAGCCGGAACGCCGCCTGCGCGAACTCCACCGGCATCGGCGCGGCGCCTGCGGGGCAGGCGTTCGCCGCGCGCACGCTGCGATCCATGTCGGTATAAAACGCATGGCCGTCGTTCAGCGCGGCGACCACCGGGGCGATCTCGGACTGCGCGACGAGGCGCGGCAGATAGTCGGTCAGCACGATCCGGCGATAGGCCTCCTTGACCGTCTCGCAACTCGCCGCGAAGGCGGGCGAGCCTGCCGGATGCACGCCGGGCTTGGCGCGGTGCACAAGATTGTGCAGCCGCATGAACAGGATATGAAGCTGGACGATCAGCTTGTTCTCGTCGTTGCGCGGGTCCGCGATCATGCGGCCGTCGCGAAACGCGGTTGAACGGCGGATGTCGCGCGCGGCGGTGGTGTTGCCGACGCTGCGGCGCGCGACGCTGAGGCGGAACAGGCCGCGCGCGTTGAACAGCGCAGGCTCGACGTGGCCCAGCAACCCATAGACGCTGTCGAGGTCGAACTGGCCGGTCCGCCCGTTGGTGGCGGTGACGTCCGGCTCCGGCGCCACCCGCTGCCGCGCGCCGAGTTCAGGGTTCATCGGCAGGGCGCGCATGTCGCGCACGGTGCGGAATTCGGTCAGGTCGTGATCGACGAACTGGCCGAAGAAGGTGAAGCCTGCGGGCATCGCCGGCTTGGCTGCGGCCATCGCCACCGGCGGGCTCATCGGCCCCTGCGCCCCCGCCAGCAGCGAGACGGCGTGGCTGTGGTAAAGCGGATCCTCGCGCCGGAACAGCCGCGAGAACGGCGACTCGTTTGCGTGAGGGCCTTGGCAGACGTAGGCGGTTCCGTGGGCCATGGTGCTCTCCTGTCTGGTGCAAGCGCTTCTGCGCTCGCGCCATGGAGATCACGCCGCCGTCAGCGCCGCGTGACGCAAACGTTACCCGGCGTCAGCCCGGCGGGGCGCCCTCACTTCCCGCGCCGCCGCGCCAGCGCCCAGCCCGCCGCCAGCGTCAGCGCCGCCGCCGCCAGCAGCGCCGCCGTAACCCAGCCGTCGAGCGTGCGCATGGTCGCGCCGAAGGTGGCGCAGATCAGCGTGATCGGCACGATGCCCACGGCGGTCGTCCACAGGAACACCGGCCAGCGCACGGCGGTCAGCCCGGCGGCGTAGTTCACCAGGTTGAACGCCACCACCGGCGCCAGCCGCGCCGCCAGCAGCGACACCGTTCCCTGCCGCTCGGTCCAGGCGTCCAGCTTCGCCAGCCCCTTTTGGGACAGCATCGCGGCCACGAACGGGCGGCCGAGGCGGCGCGCCAGCGCGAAGGACAGCGCCGCGCCCAGCATGGCGCCCAGCCACACCAGCGCCGCGCCCATCGCCACGCCGAACAGCGCGCCCGCGCCCAGCGCCACCAGCTCGGCGGGAAACGGCACGAAGCAGTGCAGCACCATCAGCGCCACGATGGCGACCGGCCCCCAACCGCCAAGGCCGCGCATGAACGCCTCCAGCGACGCGGCGTCCAGCCCCTCGGCGATCCAGAAGACGGCGACCAGCGCGCCCAGCGCGCCGACCGCCAGCAGGGCGATCGCGCCGACGACCGCCCGTCGCCGCGCCGCCGCTTGCGCCGCCGCCGCCGCCGCTGTCGTGGTATCGTTATCCATGCGTCACGCTCGCACACGCGCGCCCGGCGGCAAGGGCTGCGTCCATCACTCTTTCGCGAGCGCCAGCACGGCGAGCGCGGCGAGGATCGCCGCCATCCCCAGCCACACCGGCGCCGCAGGCCAGCCGCGCCCGGCCAGCCCCTCGTAGAGCGCGATCAGCCCCGGCGTGAGATAGCCGTAGGCCATCACCTTGCCCGCAGGCAGCCGCATCGCCGCGTATTGCAGCAGAAAGAACGTCCCCGCCGTGGTGAACACGCTCAGATAGGCGGCGGTCAGCCACACCACCGGCGGCAGCCGCGCCCAGTCGGTCGCCGCCAGCGCGGGCGCGGCCCAGGCGGTGATCAGCAGCGTGCCCCCCGCCAGCGCGCCGAAGGTGAACGCCAGCACCGGCTCGCCCCGGTTCAGCCTGCGCACCAGCGGGGTATAGAGCGCGTGCGCGGCGCAACCGATCAGAAAGATCGTCTCGCCGCGCCCCACTTCGAACGCCGCGATGCGGCCCGGGTCGCCGCCAAAAATCACCCACACCGCCCCCATGGCGCCCAGCGCGAGCGCCGCCAGCGCCGTCGGCGGGGTGCGCTGGCGCATCAGCAGCCAGCCGAAGCCCGCGCTCATCAGCGGGATCAGCGTGAACACCGCCCCGGTGGAGACCGGCGAGGCCAGCCGCAGCGCGGCGAACATCAGCACGAAGTATCCCGCCAGCAGCCCGCCGAGCGCCAGATAGCGCCACGGCGCCGCGCAATCGCGCCGGGTCGGGCCGCGCCCGGTCAGCGCCATCAGCGCGGCCATCAGCACGGTCGCAGCAGTGAAGCGCAGCGCGGTCAGCGCGGCGGGGTCGATGAACGGCGCCGCCTGCTTGCCCAGCGAGAACGACCCCGCGATCAGGCACGCGAACAGCGCCATCGCGGCGTGCCCGCGCCATGGCGCGGGCGCGCTCAAGCTGTCTCGTCCTCGGGAAAGTCGATGTGGATATGGTTGCCGTCGGGATCTTCGATGTTGACCTGCACGACGCCAAAGCCCGGCACGCGCGCCAGCCGAAAGGTCGCGCCCTCGTCGCGCAGCCGCGCCATGAAGGCGTCGAGGCCCTGCGCCGACAGGGCGAAATGCTCAAGGCGCAGGTCGTGGCCATGGGCGCCGGGCGTCGCCTCCACCCCGACCAGATGCACCACGGCGCGCGCGCCGACATAAAGCCAGACGCCGGGAAAGCTGAAGTCCGGGCGCGGCCCCGGCGTCATGCCCAGGATGTGCTCGTAGAACGCGGCCATCACCTCAAGCTGGCCGGTGCGCAGGTTCACATGGTCGAGGCGCTTCAGGGCGTAGTCGGTCATGGCGGCGCTCTCCGGCTGGTTGCGCGGCGACGATAGCGGCTTGGGCGCGAGGGGGCCATAAGGCGCATCGCGGGCGTGTGCGCGTGAGCGCGCGCGATGGGGGGCGCGCGAGAGCGAGAGGGGCGCGCGCGCGAGGGCCTTGACCGCGCCGCGCCCGCATGGCCAACAGAACCGCGACGCGCCCGCCCCGCGCGACGGAGGCCGCCTTTCATGACCGATACGCTCGACACGGCGCTCTCCACCCGGCGCGGCATCTGGCTGATGATCGCGGCGATGGTGGTGTTCGCGGCGCAGGACGGCGTGTCCAAGCACCTCGCCACGCATTATTCGCCGGTGTTCGTCACGATGATCCGCTACTGGTTCTTCGCGGTGTTCGTGATCGCGCTGTCGGCGCGGCGGGCGGGGGGGCTGCGCCGCGTCGCGCAGACGCAGCTTCCCTTGCTCCAGATCATGCGCGGCGCGCTGCTGGCGCTCGAGATCGTGGTGATGATCACCGCGTTCGCCTTGCTGGGGCTGGTCGAGAGCCACGCCATTTTCGCCGGCTACACCCTGATCGTCACCGCGCTGTCGGGGCCGGTGCTGGGCGAGAAGGTCGGCTGGCGGCGCTGGACCGCCGTCGGCGTCGGCTTTGTCGGCGTGCTGATCATCCTGCGCCCCGGCGAGGGCGTGCTGGACGCCCGCTCGCTGATCGCGCTGGCGGCGACGGTGATGTTCGCCGTCTATCACGTGGCCACGCGCTATGTGAATCGGGTGGACGGCTCGGCCACCAGCTTTTTCTACACCGGCGTCGCCGGGGCGGCGGCGGTCACGCTGATCGGCCCGTTCTTCTGGACGCCCATGGCGGGATGGGACTGGGGCTGGATGGCGCTGCTCAGCGTCATGGGCATGAGCGGTCACTATCTGTTGATCAGCGCGCTGAACCACGCCGAGGTCAGCTCGGTGCAGCCCTTCGCCTATCTGCAACTGGTGTTCGCCGTGATGATCGGCGTCGTCGTGTTCGGCGAGCGGCTGGACCCCGCCATCGTGGCGGGCGGCGCGCTGGTGGTGGCGGCGGGGCTGTTCACCCTGTGGCGTGAGCGGGTGCGGCGCGGCGCGCGCGGCTGACGGGTGCGCGCGTTCGCCACGCTTCCCGGTGGCGCGCTTGTCGGCGATGATGGTTGCGGCTAGCGTTAACACTGCGCATGGGGAGGGGCCTTGCGGTGCGGGAGCGGATTGGCTTGCCTGCGTCGCCGCCGCGCGCGCAGAGTGTTGCACAAGGCGCCCGGCGCGAAGCCCGGGCGCGATCAAGAAGACGATCCAGGGAGGGTTTCCATGATATTTCTGAAAGTGAGCCGCGCCGCGCTTGCGCTGTCAGCGGTGGTCGCCGCAGCCGCCATCGCGCCGCAGGCGCAGGCGTTTTCACCTGAGCGGCCCGAGTGCATCGCCCCCGCCAACCCCGGCGGCGGGTGGGACTTCACCTGCCGCCAGGTCGGCAAGGCGATGCAGGATCTCAAGCTGGTCTCCGGCACGGTGCAGGTCACCAACCTGGCGGGCGGCGGCGGCGGCGTGGCGTTCGCCGAGGTCGTCAACAAGCGCGGCGCCGACAACGACCTGATCGTGGCGGCGTCGTCGGCCACCTCGACGCGGCTGGCGCAGGGCGCCTTTCCCGGCGGCTCGATGGATCAGGTGCGCTGGGTCGCCAGCGTCGGCGCCGACTACGGCGTGATCGCCGTGGCCAAGGACAGCCCGATCCAGACGCTTCCCGAACTGATGGCGCAGATCAAGGCCGATCCCAAGTCGGTGTCGGTGGCGGGCGGGTCGGCGGTCGGCGGCTGGGATCACCTCAAAGTGCTGATCGCGGCCAAGCGCGCCGGCGTCGAGGACGTGCGGACCGTGAAATACGTCGCGTTCAACGGCGGCGGCGAGGCGGTGACGCAGCTTCTGGCCGGCTCGGTGCAGGCGTTCACCGGCGACGCCTCCGAAGCCAAGGGCTTCGTCGATTCCGGCGACATCAGGGTGATCGCGGTGCTGGCGCCGGAGCGGCTGGAGGGCGACTTCGCGGCGTTCCCGACGGCGCGCGAGCAGGGCATCGACGTGATCGGCGCCAACTGGCGCGGCTTCTACGCCCCCGGCGGCATGAGCGACGAGGCCTATGGCTACTGGGTGGACTCGATCGGCGCGGTCTATGCGTCCGATGAGTGGAAGCAGACCATGGCGCAAAGCGGGCTGGCGCCGCTCGATCTTCAGGGCGCGGCGTTCGAGGCGTTCGTCGCCGAGTCGGTCAGGGAGATCGCGGATCTCTCCCGCGAGATCGGCCTGCTGAAGTGACCACCCGCGCCGCCCGCGCCCCGATACGGGGGCGGGCGGCGCGCCTGTTTCTTCAACCGGACCGGGGGGATCCATGAGCGACCGCATTCTCGGCGGCGTGAGTATCGCGCTGGCCGCCTTCTTCGTCTGGCAGGCGACGCTGATCGAACTGAGCTTCCTGTCCGATCCAGTCGGACCAAAGACCTTTCCGATCATCATCGCCGCCGTGCTGGGGCTGTCGGGCGTCGCGGTCATCCTGCGGCCCGACGCGCCCGCCGCGTGGCCCGCGCTCGGCCGCCTGCTTGAGATCGCGGTGACGGCTGGGGTGTTGTGCGCCTACGCGCTGTCGCTGCCGCAGGTGGGCTTTCTGCTGGCGACCGCCGTGGCCGCCGCATTCCTGTCGTGGCGGCTGGGCGCCGCGCCGCTGTCGGCGGTGGCGGCGGGGGTCGCGATCTCGGTCGGCATCTATGTCGTGTTCCACCTGATTCTCGGCCTGTCGCTCGCGCGCGGCCCCTGGGGGTTCTGAACGCCATGGACGCACTCGCCTCGCTCGCCGACGGTTTCGCCGTCGCGCTGACCTTCCAGAACCTCGGCCTGGCGCTGCTGGGCTGTTTTCTCGGCACCATGATCGGCGCGCTGCCGGGGCTTGGCCCCTCGAACGGTGTGGCGATCCTGATCCCGCTGGCGTTCTCGCTGGGCCTGCCGCCGACGCCTGCGCTGATCCTGCTGACCAGCGTCTATTACGGCGCGATGTATGGCGGGCGGATCTCGTCGATCCTGCTCAACATCCCCGGCGACGAACCGGCGCTGATGACGACGCTCGACGGCTATCCCATGGCGCAGCAGGGCCGCGCGGGCGAGGCGCTGGCGCTGTCGGGCGTGGCGTCGTTCGTCGGCGCGTTCTTCGCCACCGTCGGCCTCGTGTTCCTGGCGCCGCAGCTGGTGCGGGTGGCGCTGCTGTTCGGCCCGGCGGAGTATTTCGCGCTGTTCACGCTGGCCTTCGCCACGCTGGGCGGGGTGTCGAGCCGCAATCAGGCCAAGGCGGCGCTGGCGGCGGCGCTGGGCCTCGGCATCGCGATGATCGGCGTGGACAGCCAGACCGGCGTGCCGCGCTTCACCTTCGGCGAGGTGCATCTCTACGACGGCATCGACTTTCTGGTGGCCATCGTCGGGCTGTTCGCCTTGTCCGAGGTGTTCGTGTTCCTCGAACACCGCAGCCACGGCGCGGGCCCCGAGAAGAAGATGAGCATCGGCCGCATCACGCCGCGGCTGTCGATGCTGCGCGACACGGCGGGCGCGATGGGGCGCTCGACGGTGCTGGGCTTCATCGCCGGGGTTCTGCCGGGCGCGGGGGCGTCGCTCGGCTCGTTCATCTCCTACACCGTCGAAAAGAAGATCTCGAACAAGCACGACACCTTCGGCAAGGGCGACCCGCGCGGCGTGGCGGCGCCGGAGGCGGGCAACAACGCCGCCGCCGGCGGCGCGCTGGTGCCGATGCTGGCGCTGGGCGTGCCGGGGTCGGGCACCACCGCCGTGCTGCTGGCGATGCTGCTGGCGCTCAACATCACGCCGGGGCCGCTGTTGTTCCAGCAGAACCCGGACGTGGTGTGGGGGCTGATCGCGGCGCTGTTCATCGGCAACGTCATGCTGCTGCTGATGAACATTCCCATGGTGGGCCTGTTCGTGCGGGTGCTGCTGGTGCCGTCGAAATACCTGATGCCCGCCGTGGCGATGATCTCGTTCGTCGGCATCTACGGCGTCTCGGGTTCGACCTTCGACCTGCTGGTGATGGTCGGCTTCGGCCTGCTGGGCTGGGTGCTGCGCAAGCTCGACGTGCCGCTGGTGCCGGTGATCCTCGGCGTGCTGCTGGGCAACGAGATGGAGGTCAACCTGCGCCGCGCGATGACCATTTCCGACGGCGACTGGTCGGCGCTGGTCGCCTCGCCGCTGTCGGTGGGGCTGTGGACGCTGGCGGTGGTGGGCTTCATCCTGCCGCTGCTGATCGGGCGCTACCTGCGGCCGCAGATCGCGACCAAAGCGCGCGAGGAAGGCGCAGACCCTGACTGAGCGGCGCACCTTGCGCTATCACACACCAAAGCCTTGAACGGATGAAGGCCAGGAGGAAGCAATCCATGAGCAACCCAGACGGCGCCGACCTCGACCCGGTCGAGACGCGCGAGTGGCTCGACGCGATCGAGGACGTGATCGCGCGCGACGGCGGCGCGCGCGCGCATTACCTGCTTGACCGCACCGTGGCGGCGGCGCGGGAGAACGGCGCCAGCCTGCCGTTCGGCGCCACCACGGCTTACGTCAACACCATCCCGCCCGACCAGCAGCCGGAGTTTCCCGGCCATCTCGAGATGGAATGGCGCATCCGCACCATCAACCGCTGGAACGCCATGGCGACCGTGGTGCGGCGCAACAAGGAGAGCAGCGAATACGGCGGCCACATCGCCAGCTTCGCCTCCTCGGCCGCGCTTTATGACATCGGGCTCAACCACTTCTGGCGCACGCGCACCGACACGCACGGCGGCGATCTGGTGTTCTTCCAGGGCCACGCGATCCCCGGCATCTACGCGCGCAGCTTCATGGAGGGGCGCATCAGCGCCGAGCGGCTGGACAACTTCCGCGCCGAGACCGGCGGCGAGGGACTGCCCAGCTATCCCCACCCGTGGCTGATGCCGGACTACTGGCAGTTTCCCACCGTCTCGATGGGGCTGGGGCCGCTGATGGCGATCTATCAGGCCCGCTTCATGAAATACATGCACAACCGCGGCCACATCGACATGGCCGACCGCAAGGTGTGGGCTTTCCTCGGCGACGGCGAGATGGACGAGCCGGAGAGCCTCGGCGCCATCGGGCTGGCGGCGCGCGAGGAACTCGACAACCTGATCTTCGTGGTCAACTGCAACCTCCAGCGCCTCGACGGCCCGGTGCGCGGCAACTCCAAGATCATCCAGGAGCTTGAGGGCACGTTCCGCGGCGCGGGCTGGAACGTGATCAAGCTGATCTGGGGCTCGGGCTGGGACGCCCTGCTGGACAAGGACGACAGCGGCAAACTGCGCCAGCTGATGGACGAGACGGTGGACGGCGACTACCAGACCTTCAAGTCCAAGGACGGCGCCTATATCCGCAAGAACTTCTTCGGCAAGTATCCCGAGACCGCGAAGCTTGTGGAGGACTGGACCGACGCCGAGATCTGGGCCTTGCGGCGCGGCGGCCACGATCCGCAAAAAGTCTATGCCGCCTACGACCGCGCGGTGAAGACCAAGAGCCAGCCGACGGTGATCCTCGTCAAGACCGTCAAGGGCTATGGCATGGGGGATGCAGGCGAAGGCCAGAACATCACCCACCAGCAGAAGAAACTGGCCGAGGACCAGCTGCGCACCTTCGCCAAGCGCTTCGACATCCCCGTGCCCGACGCCGAGATCGCCAAGGCGCCCTATGTCACGCTGGGCAACGCGCAGAAGGACTACATGCTCGGCCGTCGCGAGGCGCTGGGCGGCGCCTTCCCGCAGCGCATCTCGGCGTGCGAGAAGCTGGAGATACCGGGTCTCGACGCCTTCGAGGCGCTGCTGAAGGACAGCGGCGACCGCGAGATCTCGACCACCATGTGCCTTGTGCGGGTGATGAACACGCTGCTGCGCGACAAGAAGATCGGCAAGCGGGTCGTGCCGATCGTGCCCGACGAGAGCCGCACCTTCGGCATGGAGGGCATGTTCCGCCAGCTGGGGATCTACAACCCCAAGGGCCAGCTCTACACGCCGCAGGACGCCGACCAGCTTTCCTACTACAAGGAGACGCGCGACGGCCAGGTGCTGCAGGAGGGCATCAACGAGGCCGGCGCGATGGCCGACTGGATCGCCGCCGCCACCGCCTATTCGGTGCACGGCGTGCCGATGGTGCCGTTCTACATCTACTA
>Ga0100378_1006885_pt1 | contig 10209 bp, 8 predicted proteins | sample CryGeymeta201502_FD_81535 | JGI IMG/M metagenome (GOLD analysis project Ga0100378, IMG submission 81535) | Groundwater microbial communities from Crystal Geyser aquifers in Utah, USA - Crystal Geyser metaG 2015-02 | ecosystem: Environmental > Aquatic > Deep subsurface > Groundwater | place: USA...
TAATAAAAAAACAGAGAAAAACACTAAAAATTGGAAGAGCTTACAGGAAGGATAATTTCTTTCTTTGGAACTAAGTTTACTGAGTTGAAAGAAAAAAGCAACTATTATCTGAAGGCAAGCTTTGAAAGAATCAATGGGCTTGATAGTGAACTAGAATCCTTAAAGAATAAGCAGGGAAAACAATCCGAAAGAACAAGAATAAGCTTAGAAAGTGAAGGATCCTAATTATCGATCGGCAATAAAGGGCTTCCCCACCAAGATCCATGTGGAGTCTCATTCTACGATGACTGCTTTTTCTACCCTACTGACTAACACTCCGAGGACTATGAGTTCATCATCGATATGGCAAAGAAGAGAGACCATCCCCTGAGTTGTTGGATAGATGAACATGGTCGAATTCGATATGCTGATACAAACAGCTTTATATTTAATCGAAAAGGAGATTTAGTTATTCTTCCTCAAGAGGAAATAGAATCCTTAGTGGCTCAAAATTTAATGATATTGTGTTGATAATTACTCCAATTGTTAAACAATCATACATACTTTAAATACTGAAGATGCGTCTTTCTTTTCTCTTCCTTTATTACCTCCAGCTCTCGCATAATCTAACTTCTCAGGGCCAATTTATTTCTGTTTCTTTCAATTTATTTAATGTTCTGAAAGATCAGTTCATTACTCAATTGCTTCTCATAAATTGCTGTGTTTTATTGATTGTATGATCGATAAAATTAAGCTTGGGGGATTGACTATGGCCGGTTGATATATGAACGATTCTTTGATTAAGTCCACGGAAACTTCCCATATGTTTATGTTTGAAGATTTTTGGGTATTTTCTTTTAAGAAAGAGGTTCTGGCGTCGAGGCAAAGGCATCTTCTAAATAGATAGATTTGTAATCCTTTCTTTGAGTTTGAGGACATACATCAGTCGATAAATCCTTCCGGCTCATCATCTCAGATTTTTGTTTGATTTAATAATCCTCTGTCATAATTTCAAGCTCTTCTTATCCTTTTCGACTTCGATCGACCTCAGAAATCTCCTGAACTAATTATCTCTCAGTTTATTGTTCTCTAAAGTCTTTGATGGCTTTATCAATCAAGTGAAATCTTTGGGAACCACCATATGTTTTTCCAGTTGCAAAAATTTCCTCAAAGCTGACGACATTTACTCTCAGCATGAGTTATTCAAAATTTTATTGATAAATTCTTGGATCTTTTCCTTCCAGATTGTTTGTCCATTTCTGGGCTAACAAGTTCTCGAGCTTCTTTATCTTTTTCGATATCGGAAGATTTTTGGATTGTTGCTTCATAGCTAATAATTCTTTCTCAGTGATTTTTGTGATTTCTCGAAGGGTGGTGTAGCCTCTAAGGTATGGATCAAATATGCTATAAAGAAGAAAAGGAGGCTGATGACTTATCTTATGCAACCATTGGCTTTATCTAAAAAATCGATTGGTCAGCTCTTCAATGACAATGTTCAAGAAAACACATTCCCTACTTGTATGAATACTTTGCTGATTTTTTTAAGGTATTTGTTCATAGTCTAAAAGAGCAGCTATCACATAATACCGAATCATAGCCTTCAGATGACCATAGTTCCTGATCATATACTAATTGAGTTGTCCAATAGAATATTTTCTACAGTGTTTGAGTGCATGCAAAAATTATTAGCTTTGCAGCTATAGTACAGTATTGATCCACATACCAAGTGAGCGCTTCTCTGATGGAATGAGGGTTTGTAGAGGCTAATTGAGATGAAGTACTGAAGTTTTTGGTTGTGAGAATGAGAAATTTATTTATTTTTGGAGGGTGTGTTTATAACGTTAAAGGCTGTTATTTTTGGGCATTATTATAGACTTTATGCTTAAATGAGAGAAAAATATCATTAAAAACTTCACTTTCCACTGTCTGTTGAAGCAGAATCGCTCTTTTGAGCACATTCTTCTATAATTTTTTATCTTCTTGATGCGAGATCCTTGATCTTTGCATCATCGTATTGAGTTGAATGATGGTGCATATTGTCAATCAACTGTTAGAAGTTAAAAAGCTGTGTGAGATTCATCGCATGGTTATTTTTGGCTTGAAGGTTTGCCTCTGCTAAAACTATCAATCCTTCAAAGACTTGAAGTTGCTTGGATGGGGTATCTGTTTTAATTGAAAGAACTTAAAGACTCTAAATGAATTGAGCTTTTATCTACAAGTTCAGCATTGGTGGTAATGAATATGTATATGGCAGTTTGCTAAGCATCAGCAAATACTTCTTGTGATATTATTCGGTGATAGCCTTGATTCTTGAAAAGCGAGAGGTTCGCTTGAATTGGGAATAGTTGATCAATCCAATCTGACTATGCTGCTGTTATATTCGATGAAGTTTAGAAATTGTCATGTGAAGACATCTAGCAGTCATTTCAACCAAAGGATCTGTTTGATTTTTTGATAACTTAAGTTCATTGATTTTTGGGAGAATTTTAGATGAAAATCTGCTGTAGTTGATCAACCATTTGAGGATGCTGTAGTTGGACCTGATATCTTTTTTGATTTCCTCCTCTTCAGCTGATTGTTCGTCTCGGTTGTTATTGTTGCTTTACATATTATTTTATTTATCTTATCCAATACCTAAATCTACTTTACACTTGATCCCCATTGCTTCCTCTAGCCTTGATTAGACCTCTTCTATTGTCAGCCTAACTTCCTTATCGTATTGTAAACATCCATATATCACACTTTGGAGTTATTTTCTTTCAATTTTATTGAACTTTAGTTCTCCCTTGATGGCTTCTCGAAGCTACAGCTCAGTCTGAGCAGCCCAAGGAGAGCGACCCTCGAGAAGTTCATAAATTGTGACACCCAGAGACCACACATCACTTTTTTTAGAGTATTCCTTGCTGAAAAGAGCTTCAGGACTCATATAGATAGGGGTTCCAATCTTATAACCGTCTTTGACTGTATGTGAGCTTGCTTTGACCGCAAAGCCAAAATCAGCAAGTTTAGCTCTATTTCGTTGGATGAGTATGTTACAAGGTTTGATATCGCGGTGAATAATGTTGTTAGAATGCAAATATTTTATCGCACCAACAATTTCCATAACTAGTTTCATTGTTTCCTCATAACCTAGAGATCCTGCATAGGCGAATGCTTACTTTTTTTGTTGATAAGTGATGCCAGATCGCCTTAAGTGCAACACTCAGTGATAATGTAGCAGTTGTTGGTTGTCATGAGGGCGTCGACATATTGGATTATATTTTCGTGATTGATTTGCTGGAGAATCTTTATCTAGCTCATGAGAATACCTTCTAGACCTCTTTCTCTCAACTTGTGAAGGTTTACGACTTTTATGGCAACTGATTTATTATTGCTGTCATTGCGTCCCTTGAAAACAGTGCTGGAATAACCGCTGCCTAATTTTTAGTTGAGATAGTAGTGGTAGTTTTCAATACGAACTCGGTGGGAGCCCAAGCTCATTCTCCCAGACTAGCCGTTAGGGTTCATTATTATGCAGTTTCTCAATAATATTATTGATAATAATGGGGGCCTGTGTTGGTTCCAAAAATTCAGGAGGATAGATGGGCCGTCGGATGTGCCAGAAAGGCCACCCACTCAAAATAATGAATTCATCAGCAGTGATAAAGCAGTGTGACGTATGTTAGGGAGACATTCGAGGAGTGAGTTACTTAGTATGTGAAGAATGTAGCTACACAGTATGCAATAAATGCTCAACAGTAAGAGGCTGAATAATTGATATGCAAAAATTAAAATAGCAATAAGCTATGTAATCACAATACCTTTTTCCTTCCCTGGTAAGTAAGGATGGGAACCTTCAGCAAATATTCCTGCCCTCCTAGTATCTTCTTCACGAGCCTCACATTTTCAGGAATGGTCTCTACAAACTCATTCAGATAGTCATAAGCCAAGTGTTCGGCACTTTTAGGGCCATTTTCTGCAGTTTCTTTATTGACAAGATTCATAACCTCCACAAAAAAGCTTCTGAACTTACTTGCTAGCTCTTCTCTGTTTTGCTGATTCGACATTTCGCTCAGCTCCATAACTTAAGAGTCAAAGTAGTTGTTGAAAGCTTCGAGGTATGACTTGTGTTAAAATCTGTAAGGCTTCAAGTAGAAGTTGTTCAGCCAATGATTCCATTTTTCTTTTTGGCTGAACTACACTCGAGCATTATGGAAAGACTCTTCATCGATATAGACCATAGCAAAGAGAAGACCCCCTGGCTTAAGAGATCGCGCGATTCTTTTAGAGGCTTCGTTCATATCATTCATCCAGTGCAGACCAAAGAGGATGATCATGACGTCATATCTTTATTCTTCCTCAAAGTCGCACTCCAGGTTAGATTGTTTAAAAAATAGAACATCTGAAGAAGAGTTACTTTGTGCGTATTATATTAATTCATGTGATAAATCGTACCCAACAACCCTTTCGACTGGAATCGATTCTTTATTGAGTTGCTAGAGCAGCTGAGCTGTATTCCTTCCATATCCACAGCAAAATTAGGCGATGGACAGAGGTTTCTTATTTTAACTGTAGAGATTTCTAATGGCTTCAAGGATTCTTGGAAACGATTCTTCTGTCATTTTAGCCTGCTGAGTGGATGTCTTCACATAGTTTATGCTGAATTTCTCTGATGAAGTTAGCATGATTTTAAATTATATATCCTGATATGATAAACAATTGGTTTTTCCAAGGCTCTTGTTTCGAAATATGAAATAAATTAAACTAAAAGATGATATACAGTACCAGCAATGTTAATACTGTTGATATATTCGTTTTCCTCACATTTTTCAGAAGATCGTTTAACATTTGACTGTGTTCGTCACAATAAAATTTGTAAAAAGAGTATGAATGATGTTATGCATACAGAAAATCAAAAAACAGTCGCCTAAATAAAGAAATGGCACTTCTTTAATTGTTTTTCTTTGGTTTATTCTCACAAAAACAAAAATATCTTGTAGAAGCTCTAAAGTAAATAATCGGACCTTTAAATGCATAGTCGAACTGCTCAACTATCAGCTTTTTGATGGAGATAAAGAACTCTATCGTTACTTTGACAATAAATACCACCCTGTAAGCAACAAATGTTAACTCATAAGGAACATAAATAATCGATGGAATGTAAAGAATCACCACTGCTCGTTGAAGCGAGGATTGAGATCGATCTTGATTGCGGGTCTTTGATAGCCAGGTTGCTGGGAAACGGGATTGGGATACATGGCATAGATGTGGTTTGTGGCGTAATCCATCACAATCACTTGGGAGTCCCCTGTCTCAGATCTAGGAGCAACATATCTCCAAATGTCCTGAGGAGTAATTTTGCCATATCTGGGAACAAAGTGATTCTTGAAACAAGTTTTGTCATCGTGGTAGGCCTTCCAGATCATTCCTTCCATTTTGGGATGAGTGTTTCCATATTTCCAGTTGGTGTCATCATAAACATTAAACTCAGTAGCAGCGTATTCAATGATTCTGTATGTATTGTTGACACTTGAGCCGATTCCCAGATAAACTGAGCAAGTTCTGTTGGTGGTGTTAAGATTGTGAAGAGCCTCATCAATTGTCTTTGAGAATTGGAGAGTGTCTCTCAAAGCATAGGTCCAGGGCTTTCCGAATCTGGTCATAGTGCTGGAGGGTCCACCTCTTAGCCTTTCTGAAACTCCGATTTTAGCCGATGAGTATCCAGTCAAACTTCCCAAAAATCCAACCCAGGCAATGTTAGCGAAAGGCACAGATCCAGCTTCAGTTGGGTGGTAAACAGTGATCAAGGGGAATTTTGAGATAGGAGCATGCTCTTCCCAGTCGAGGGCTCTCAATTGAATGAGTTTTCCAGTAGCTGTTGCTTTTCCCCACCATCCACCAATACTGCAAGAAGCCTTCAACAGCTCGGGGATCAGATTGATTCTTCTCCACATTTTAGCAGGAACTCCTGAGCCCTTTGCAACACCCTTGAACTCATCATTCCATCTTTGAGGGGTGTACTTCTTGGTGATGAGGTAGTTCACATCCAATAATTTCTGAGCGACGTCAACTCCAGCTCTACCAATGTCCTTTCTCAAAAACTTTGGGAGCATGCCAATTTGGGTAACGTTATTTGCAATAAAATTGGCTGCCCATCCAAAGAACTCTTTTTGCATCACCTTGAGCTATTCCTTGAGCAAAGTTCCATAGGCCAAACCCATCTAGTATGCGGTTCCCCTGACTGATACAACGTAGAATTTCCTGCCGTCGTAATCTAAGATAGTAACATAGGGTACCAAGAGTGTATTTTTTGCCATTGGGCACCGTGGCAACCAGCTCGGGCTGTTGTTCTCCCAGAGTAAACTGACTCTCGTGGCCAGTACAGCCTTCAATTCCGTCTCCTGGAATGGAAGCGGCCAGGATAAGAGGAACGATGAAGAGTAAGAGGAGCTTCATATTAAAAGTTTAATGAATGGTGTAAATTTATCTCAGATTTGTAGCAAGGACAATAAAAATGGGAAAAGTCGGGAAAACAAAAAGGACTTTCTAATAAGGTAACATTCAACTTAGTATGTGTCCAGGACTTGTTTCCAGGCAAAATCGATGAAATTATTATCTTTGGAATTATCTTAATTATATTAAATTTATTGATTATTATGGCTCAAGTGTCTTTGATAAAATAAGCAAAATTATAATCATCTAGTTACTCTTGGCTCACTAACTGGGATTTACGAAAAAGCCCTCTGTGGACCAGAAGCAAGATGCAAGACCTCACTTCTGATGATTGGAATCTTTCTGTAAATAGTATCTAGAGCTTTTCTTTCATTGCAATCTTAAGGAGAATCATTTGGATATATTTCCCAAGAAAGCTATTTGATGCCAAAATCCTTCTATTGTTGCCTTATTTCTTTGAGAATCTTTTCGATCAGAGTCATTCGATACTCTTCATGCTTGACAATTTTTAAATATTACTTGTAGCTCTCTATTTTATTGACTCTAAAGGTCTCTTGGTTTAATGCTTTCTCTGGAATCAAAGCCTCAAAAGCGTATTTTTTGAAGACAAAGAGCAGAAATTTCAAGATTCCAACATTTTTGATGGACTGAGAAATTTTGTCAAGGTTCATCAGCATAATCTCAACTTATTCCTGCTTTAAGTATCTTGATTTGAGAAAGAAATCAAGAACTTCTTAAACAATCTACAAATCGTATTTCAGCGTATTTTATTTCAAAAGTTCAAATATAAGTGCTTTCATTTTAGACTGATCGAAGCTACTTTTTTTGATAATCTTAACTGTCTCTTTCTTTTCAAATCTCAACAGTGGTTTGCGAACTAAAACTTTTAGATAATCCACTAAGAGGTTTCGATCCAAGAAAAAGCTATATGATGTTTAAACCGACTATATCAAGTTTATATGACCTTCAGAAGCTTAGTAAAGGTCTTTGAGTTTTGAGATAAATATAATCCAATTCACAGGGGCTTCTTTGTGAGGAATAGTCATGATAAACTTCTGAATTTAGCATCGACAAGGGTACTAAACTTTCCTCTTTGTGTTGATCTTCTTGTTTCTGCTTATAATAATCAGGTCCTACAGGAAAGTGTTGATTATTCGAACATTTTTTACATAATTCTACAAAGTCAGTTAAAGATTGTTGATAAGATTCACCATCCTCACATTAATATATTCAACTGCCGTCAAATAAGGATTGTTGTAAAGCTAGCGAATTATTTGGTGTTATAGAGCTTGCAAGACGGGAGGAGGGGCAAAATAAGTGACGATGTTTAAAATCAGGTAAATATTTTCTTGCCTCTGGTTCATGATTGATAAGCACAGAGAGTTGATGAGGAAGGCTGTTTATTTTCTGTAGTGAATGAAGGCATTGATAATTTGAGTCACATTGTAAAATTCTTCCAAAATAATCAAGCTAGAATATATTTCTGGTGGTGCAGTGAAGACATAGTTTTTCTCAAACTTCACTTTTTTGTATAGATCTGAATTGAAGTAGATTCCCAGAGAATTCTGGAGAAAGAGAGCATATAAGAAATAAATTGTGTACTTTGATTGAACTATTGAGACACTCTTTGAGATATATAGCTCGCCAATTATTTAAGAGAGCAGTTAAGGACTGTAATCTCGATAGTGATCGAAAAACAATTTCAGGTAGGTGTACATGATTTATTATGGAAATTTCTTTTACGCTATGAGATTCTTTGCTACAAATTTGATGCCACTGAAAAGGCTGAAATGAATAGCTTCATGAACTTGCTCTTGGCTTGTAATTGCCTCGAGGATTTATTCGATTGATATAATAAAATAGTGACCATTGTATATTTTGTTCTCCTCGATCTAGATATCTATCTTGTACTATTCTTTTCTAATTTTGCTCAATAGGTTATGATGCATTACCAATGTATACTTGCTTCTGGCATCAGGAGCTTCAAATGAAGCATACATAACGTGGAAACTCTTGTATCTCCGATGAGTAAAAACCACATCTAAAGATACGATTTTTTATTTCCCATTTCCCATATAGATTCTTTTTAGATCCATCTTCCCCATCTGTTCTCTTGAAATGAATACAAGAAAAACCTGAAAATTAACATTTCTGTGACTTTGGTTCTCCTCAGCTAAAGTAAAAGGATTGATAAGAAAATACTCCGGATTATGATTTTTGTATTTATCTCCAATAGATATGAATTTTTCTGAGTGCCTGAAAGAGTTCTTGCTGCTCTTCTTGGTCAGCTGAATTTCCGACTATTCTTGAACAAGAGAATTCAAAGCTGGTTTCTTCTTATGGTCAGCTTAAGCTTAACACATTCTATTCATATTGCTGTTTTTGCTCATATGCTTGATTATTTCTCCAATAGAGTGTTGCATGGACAAGCTTTCAGTAAAGCCATTGTTGGATCGTCCAATTGAACTTTAAGGAAGCCTATACTAATGCTCTTTGGTCCATCCTCCTTCACAAGTAAAAGAGTGCTTGTTGTTCGGTCGATTGCTTGGATATCTTATGATTTCAATTGAGTCTAAGGCTGGAATCTGAAGGCCACAAAGATCTTTTAGTAATCCTATGGGATCAAGAGAAAGCTAAGAAGGCCCTCTATCTCGAGGATTTAAATGCTCCATTTCATTGATGTACATGCTGGGCTCTATTTCGGAATATTGTGATTTGATAGTTGAGGCAGTTTTCTTGATCGTCTCCACTAGTTCTTGCTTAAATGGATATTTTTAGGGCGATATGAGCCCTTTTAAAATTTAGCAGACTTTACAATCGATAGAGGCTATTCGAGAAGGAGAAAGTGAAGTAAGTTATCCTCCGTGCTGATAATAGTCAGCAATGATTTACTCAAATTTTTATATGTAATAGGCATCAGCATATTTCTGCTCCTTCAAGTAATTAAAAAGATGTAGGAGTTGACGATCTATTTTGAGTTCAATGCTGGCAGGAGTGATGCATTTGAGCAAAAGAGTTACCCTATCTATATAGGCCGGAAAGGTGATTGCGTTTATCATTTCCATAGATTTGCTGTGTTGAATTCCCAAGCAATTAACGGCCTCGTAGAGTTAGGAAAGAGAAAGATTTTTATCTTTTCTGGGTATTTTGAGCTTATTCCAAATATCATAGAGTTGCTGAGGAGACTCTATTTTTATATTTTAGTACTATAGCTTAGATTCAGAAAGGATTATAGGCGAAACTTGATGAATCAATTTTTTAGCCTCCTCCCATTTGGATTATCTTAGCTGTAGAGGAATCCCATCATTTATTTTAATAATTTTAGTGGCCATCAGATTCAACTTTTCAGAATCTTGTTTTTTAAGCCCATATTATTTGACGACCTTGCTGTTTTAAATTTGATATGTCAAAGCATCGTTTATTAATGATATTAAAGCTACCGAATCGAGACCCTTTTCTTGAACGAAGAAAACCATCAACTATTGAGACAGAGAGGTCAGAGTTTGTTCCTGTTGGGAGTACTTCAAAATGTTGAGATTTTAAATGAGATCGGCAGCAAATTGGGAAAAGTTACTTGTAAAGAGTTTGATAGCCTAGAGAGTGTGATAAGAGTAGGATCCATATTATTTCTGAAGGATATTGAGGTAGCATTTTGAATTTTGGAACTCTTCCTTGAAGTTAATCTCACCCCTAAAGAATTCACGCTGTTTATCGATGTCCAGGCACTACATTATTTAAGAAATTATATAAAAAGGTAAAAACTAATTCAATAAAATCATAATGCTCGCAGTATCTGAA
>Ga0100378_1006886_pt1 | contig 10208 bp, 10 predicted proteins | sample CryGeymeta201502_FD_81535 | JGI IMG/M metagenome (GOLD analysis project Ga0100378, IMG submission 81535) | Groundwater microbial communities from Crystal Geyser aquifers in Utah, USA - Crystal Geyser metaG 2015-02 | ecosystem: Environmental > Aquatic > Deep subsurface > Groundwater | place: USA...
ATGGCCCCGCGCTGATCGCGAGGGGTGGCCGCATGGCCGCGCGCTGAGCCAAAGCGCCCGGTGTTTCACGTGAAACACCGCCGCAAGGCCGGTCTAACGCGGGTCTGGAGCGACCAAAGGGGGGTCTGGCCCAAACCCCCACGGCAAAATCGCCCAACGGAAAGCCCTCGCTTTTGCGGGGGTTTTCTTTTGCCCGCAGCATGGCATCACACGGAACGCAGCACGAGAAGGATTTTGCATGACCCAATACACCCAGATCATCGTCACCAAAGCTGATGGGATCGCCACCATCACGCTCAACCGGCCCGACAAGATGAACGCCTACACCCGCACCATGGGCGAGGAGATCATGACGGCGATGGATGATATCGACGCCGACGATGGTTGCCGTGCGGTGATCTTTACCGGCAGCGGCGAACGCGCCTTTTGCGCAGGCGCTGATCTGACGCCGGAAGGGGGAGGGCACGTGTTTTCCGATCCCACGCAGGTTGATGACCTGTCCGACCCGCGCGTGCGCGATGGCGGGGGATTGCTGACGTTGCGGCTGTTTGAATCGAAAAAGCCTTTAATTTCGGCCTGTAACGGTGTCGCGGTGGGTGTCGGCGCGACGATGCAACTGGCGATGGACATCCGCCTCGCAAGTGAAACTGCGCGATACGGCTTTGTCTTTGCCCGGCGCGGGATTGTGCCTGAGGCTGCATCAAGCTGGTTCCTGCCGCGTATCGTCGGCATCAGCCAGGCGCTCGAATGGTGCTACACGGGCAGGGTGTTCGACGCGGCTGAGGCCAAGGCGGGCGGGCTGGTGCGGTCGGTCCATGCGCCGCACGACCTGTTGCACGCGGCCAAGAGCCTCGCCCTTGAGATTGCCGAAAACACCGCGGCGATTTCGGTGGCGATGACGCGGGCGATGATGTGGCGGTTGATGAGCGCGGATCACCCGATGGAAGCGCACAAGATCGACAGCCGCGCCATCTATCGCCTGTCACGCGGGGCCGATGCGCACGAAGGCATCGCCAGCTTCCTCGATAAACGCAAACCGATGTTTCCCGGCAAGGTCAGCACCGATTTGCCCGATTTCCACCCCTGGTGGGGCGCGCGCCCATATGAGTGATGCCGATACCGGCCAGCTGGCGGGGTTTTTGCCGTATCAGCTTTCGGTCACCTCGAACGCAGTCAGCAGCCTGATTGCCGAGCGCTATCGCAAGCGTTTTGCGCTCAAGATCCCGGAATGGCGGATCATGGCGGTGCTGGGTGATGCCGGCCGGATGACCCAACGCGGGCTGACCGCGGCGACCGTGATGGACAAGGTCGCGGTCAACCGCGCGGTCAAGGTGCTGGAGGACCGCGGGCTGATTGCGCGCGTGCCCAATCCGGGCGATGGCCGGTCGCACCTGCTTGAACTGACCGGGGAAGGGCGGGCGATCCATGCCGAAGTGATGCCGCTGGCCCGCGCGACTGAACGCGAATTGCTTGATCGGCTTGCGCCCGGAGAGGAAGTGCTGCTGCGCGATCTGCTGGCCCGGTTGCGCAGCCGCGCGGGCCAGTTGACCCGCGCAGCCGCGACCGATGATATTATACCAAAGTCCGATGAGCGTGGCTCATCGGACTTTGGTTAAGCCCGTGCGGCGTCTGAGCATTTTCAGCGCGTGATGCGTCAGCATCTTGGCGCGCTGGTATTACTTGATCAGCGCATCCGAGATCGAACAGGCTGCCGGGCCAAGAATAACCACGAACAGCGTCGGCAGAATGAACAGGATCAGCGGGATAGTCATGATCGCAGGCAGTCGCGCGGCCTTTTCTTCGGCGCGCATCATGCGTTCGTTGCGGAATTCGGCCGACAGCACGCGCAGCGCGCTCGCCAGCGGGGTGCCGTAACGCTCGGTCTGGATCATGGTCGTGACCACGCCTTTCACCGCTTCGAGATTGACGCGGTAGGCAAGATTGTTGAACGCCATTTTGCGTTCGTTGAGGAACGACAGCTCGATCGCGGTCAGCGCGAATTCATCGCCCAGTTCGGGGTAAGCGCGGCCCAGTTCCTTGGCGACGCGGTTGAAGGCTGCGTCCACGGTCAAACCGGCCTCGGCGCAAATCACCAGCAGATCGAGCGCGTCGGGAAGGCCTTTCTGGATTTCCAGGGTGCGCTTGGACGCCTTGTTCTGGATGAACAGTTCGGGGCCCTTGTAGCTGAGGAACACGGTGAGAGCAAAGGCAGCCAGCCGCTTCATCGGCGACAGATCAGGCCACAGATCGATCCCATAGATCAAGGTTGCGACCAGTCCGCCAAGCACCACTGGCGCAATCGCGCGCGCGCCGATGATCAGCACCGCCAGTTCCTTGTTGCGGTAACCGGCGTGCGCCATTTTCTGCTGGATCACCTGAATCTGGCTTTCCTGCAGCACGTTGAGACGGCCAAGCCGGTCTTTGACCTTGTCGGTGGTGTCGGTGCGGCGCACCAGGCTGGCGCGTTTTTTCGAACCGGAGATGATGATCCCGGCCTTCAATTGCTCGCGCCGCGCTTCGAGCGCCTTGACGCGCTTGGCCATCGGATCGCGGATTGTGATGGCGGCGTAAATCGCCAGCATCACGGCAAACGCTGCCATTCCAGCCAGCAGGGTGCCGACGAGGATAACGTCAAAGCCAAGCAGCGTGGGGCCAGTGGGTTGATCAATCATGGTTCAGATCCCCGGCGTCAGATTTCGAAATTGACCATTTTGGCCATGATGAACACGCCAAGGCCCATCCATACGGCGGCACCAAGGCCCGCCACGATCAGACGATCATCGACAAAGAATTCGCCCATGTAATCAGGATTGATATACAGGATCATGCCGAACACGATGAAGGGCAACGAGCCAACAATGTAGGCCGAAGCCTTGGATTCCGAACTCATCGCGCGGATCTTGAGCTTCATCTGTGCGCGCTTGCGCAGCACATCGCCAAGGTTGGACAGCGTTTCAGCAAGGTTGCCGCCGGTTTCGCGCTGAATCGCCAGGGTGATGGTGAAGAAGTTGAATTCGGGGATCGCCAGCCGGTCAGCGGTGTCCTGCAACGCATCTTCCATGGTCTTGCCGACCTTGATGCGATCGATCACGGTTTTGAATTCGCTGCCGACCGGGCCGGGCACTTCGGTTGCGACAATGCCGAGCGTTTCGGTCACTGGCAGGCCGGAACGCAGACCGCGCACCAGCAGATCAATGCCGTCAGGGAATTTGGTGATGAACGCGTTGGTGCGTTTGCCGATCAGGCGGCTGACCCACATATGCGGCACGCCTGCACCGACCAGCAGACCCACACCAAGCGACAGCAACGGTGCTTTGGTCGGAACAAACAGCAGGACGGCGATGGCCAGGGTCAGCCCGATCGAGGCATAGATATACTGCGCGACTGTCCAGCGTTTCCCGGTGCGATCAAGCCGCGCGGCGAGCGCTTCGATCTTTGATCCCGAACCCTTGACCTTGAAAGCCTTGGGCTTGCGCGCGGCGATGGCGCGTTTGAGCTGGGCATCGACCTTCGCGTCGAGACTTTCGGAATGGCGGTAGCGTAGCGCTTCCATCCGGCGCTTCTGCGCCTTGGCCACGCCCGATCCGGTGACCACGATGTAGCCCATGACCAGCACAGCGAAAATCGCCAGCGTGATGAGCAGGGTTTGGAAAAAGTCCATGGCTTAGCTTCCCGCCTGGTTCCACCGGCTTGCGGCGGTTCCTGTCCTGTATCGCCGCGCCGGGTGCAGGGCCATTGATGTGCCCCGCCACCCTTTGCGATCATGAGCTTAGTCGGCCTGCGTCAGGTCGACCTTGGGCTTTTTGGTCAACATCGATTTGAAATCGAAACCGCCCAGCAGCGACTTCTTTTCGTCGCCCAACGAAGACATATCGTCCGAGCTTACGCCCATCACCCGTTCGGCAATGTGGCGGATTGCTGCGGTTGCCTTGCTCGACCGGTTGGCGTCCACAAACACCTGACCCAGCTTCGCCGCGTTGGAAGCGGCCTTGAAGTCGTAGGGCACCAGGAAATCGATGCGGCGTTCAATCGACGCTTCGAAATCGTTGCGGGTAATTTCCGCGAGGGCCGGCTGCACCTTGTTGGCCACGATCATCGGATGCGCGTGCGCCGCGTTGCTTTTCAGCCACGACAACAGGCGGATCGTGTCGCGCGCCGAAGCCAGCGTCAGCTCGCAGGTCAGCACCACCAAATTCACATCTGCAAGCAGTTGCGGGAAGTTGATCAGCATATTGCGCGGCAGATCAATCACCGTCATTTCGAACGCCTGACGGAATTCGTCTTCGAGCTGCACGAAAGCGGCGCCATCGGTCATCAACGGCTGGCTGATCGGCGCTTCGGCCGACAGGATCGACAGGTTGTCGCCAGCGCGCACCATTGCCCGTTCGATGAACAGCGGGTCGATGCGGCTGGGGTTCTCGATCGCGTCAGTCAGGCCGCGGCCCGGTTCAAGATCGAGCGCCAGCGCGCCGGTGCCGAAATGCACGTCGAGATCAAGCAGCGCCGTCGGGGCCTTGTGCTGTTCGGCAAACAGCCACGCCAGCGAGGTTGCCAGGGTCGAAGCCCCGACCCCGCCACGCGTTCCGACCACGGCGGTCGAAATGTGCCGCCGCGCCGAATCCGCATCGCCCGATTTGGGCGACATGAACACCGCCAGCGCCTGATTAAGCGCGTCGTGCACCTGCTGCGCCGTCAAGGGCTTGAGCAGGTAATCATGAATGCCGCTCGACAACAGGTCGCGATACAGGCGCACATCGTTGACCTGACCCACCGCGATCACCACCGTGCCCGGTTCGCACACTTCGGCCAGCGCGTTGATATCGTTAAGCGGATCGCCGCTTTCCGACAGGTCGACCATCAAAATGGCCGGACTGGCGCTGACCGAAAGCGATTGCACTGCGTTGCGCAGGCCGCCCTTGTTGCACTTTTCCGGTTGCCAGCCGAGTTCGATGACCACCGGACGGATCACGTCCAGCGCGCTGTCATCGCAAATATAGGCTGCAAACGCGTCGCGATTGCCGGGCAAGCCCGATTTCCAGGGAGCATTCATCGGTCAGTTTCCTCCGCCGCCGCCGCCGCCACTGCCGCCGCCAGTGGACGCATCCATCAGCCCGGAAGCCCCGGTGGGAGCTGTTTCACGATAAGTCGAAATCGCCTTGTTCGAGGTGGCGATGACAGTTTCGCTCGCGCCTTTCTTGCCTTCCAGCAGATCCTGCGGATCGGCGACCATCGCCGCCAGGTTGCTGTTGGTGGCGCAGCCGAAATTGGGGCTGGTGGCGTTGGTGTAGTTCATGTCCGATTTTGCCGTCCAATCGGGGCAGCCGGGCACAGATGCGGTGGTGCGGGTTATCACCACCCGCGCCTGGCCGGGCTGAACCATCCCCGAAGTGACCGGAGCAGTATCAGCAATCATCAGGCCGTAACGCGCCGCCAGATCGCGGATTGCGCCCGTCACCGCCGGGTTCTGACCGGGATTTTCAACCGCGATTCGATCACCGTATTTCAGATCCATCGTTTCGAACCAGCCGTTGAGGCGCTGTTGTTCCGAAATCGGCAGCCCGGCGGTGGTGGTGGTCACATCCAGCGTAAAGTTGGTGCGTTCCACAACCGGCTGTTTGGTGCTGTAAAGCGACGTGTTGGTCGGCATCCCACCGCATCCTGCCAGGCCAAGGCCAAGCGTGAGCGTGAGCGCGATTGCCGGCAAATGGGCCAACGTTTTGGCCAAGTGTTTGTGACATGCAAGAGGCATCGTTTTCACCTTTCTCGCGTTAGAGGCTGAAACCCGGGGCCGCTGCATTGGCCTCGCGTTCGTCTTTGCGGTTTTTCTTGTCGGCGCGGCGCGGTTTTTCGGGCTGCGTCGGGACGATGGCGGCCGGTTCGGCGGCGCTGATCTTGGGTGCCGGCGCGTCGGGCTGTGACGACGTCGGGCCGGGGCGCTGTTCGCCCGCAACACCGGCGTTGTTCTGGTAGCCGAGCAGCTGCTGGAACTCGTTCGCGGAACGGAACCCGTCGGTCGGCAGCTTGATCTCGCTGGCATCGACCGGCTTCACCAGATAGGGTGTAACCACGATCACCAGCTCGGTTTCGCCGCGCCGGAATTCGCGGCTGCGGAACAGGTTGCCAAGGATCGGCACATCACCAAGCCCCGGAGCCTTATCGAGCGTGTTTTGCGAACTGGCGCTCATCAACCCGGCAATCATGAAGCTTTGGCCAGACCCCAGTTCCACCGTCGTTTCCGTGCGGCGGGTGGTCAGCGCAGGTACCTGAAAACCGTTGAGCGTGATCGAACCCTGGGTCGACAGCTCGGACACTTCAGGGCGCACCCGCATCGAAATGCGGCCGTTCGACAGCACCGTCGGGGTGTAGGCAAGGCTGACCCCGAACTGGCGGAACTGGATCGAGACGTTGCCGAGACCCTGCGAAATCGGGATCGGGAATTCGCCGCCGGCCAGGAATGTGGCGGTTTCGCCCGACAGCGCGGTCAGGTTGGGCTCGGAAATCGTGGTGACCAGACCCAGCCGTTCGGACAGGTCGAGCGTGCCGGCAATATCAACCCCGAACAGTTTGCCCAGCCCGGCAAGCGTGGTGCCGCCGGCCGTGTTGATGACCGACGTGCCGGCACCACCTTGGGTCACGTTGACCCCAACCGGCCCGCCGGGGCTGTACTGGATCACCGCACCGCGGTTGGAACCGACGCCGAACTGGAACCCATTGGTCGAATCGGCCGAGGTCAGGTTGGCACCGATCTCGCGCAGCAGCGTGCGGCTGACTTCGGCGAATTTCACGTGCAGATTGACCTGCAATGGTGTTGCGGTCTTCAACCGGCTGATGACGTTGGCGTCTTCACCCAGGAAGGCCTGCACCAGCCGTTCGGCCTCGGCGGCGTCTTCGGGGGCGGCCACGGTGCCGGTCAGCAGCACGGTATTGGTGCCCATCGTCGACACGTTGACCCTGGCATCGGGCATCGCCAGGTTCAGCATCTGATCGACGCTGCCGATGTTCGATCCGACCCGGATATTGGCCGAAAAGATCACATCGCCGCGTTCGTTGCTGGCATAGATGGTGGTTTCCCCGCCTGCCTTGCCGAACACGTACAGCTGGCGCTGCGATTTGATCTGGACATCGGCGACAGCGTCATTGGCGACGAACACGTCAGCCATCGTGCCGGGCACCGTTACCAATTCGCCGCGACCGATTGACAGAACGATTTCCTGCGCCGGGCTGACGACTTGCTGCGCGGTGGCAGTGGTTGCCGGCATCACCGCCATCGGCACTGCCGCAAGGGCAGCCACCAGCAGCTTGGACTTGAACTTGCGTGTCATGGGTTGGCCCCCCTTGGGTTTGCCAGTGGCCGCCTTGGTCGAAAGCGGACGATACGAAATGGTGGTCGGCATGGTCTGATCCCCCTCAGTTCACCACGGTCGCACCGGCGGCGGGCAGTTTGGCCCCGGCGCGGGTCATGCTCTTGGCCTGACCGCTCAGAACCGCACTGCTGCTGGCCCGCACATCAACCGGCGCATCGGTGGTCGCCTTGCCGCGGGTCACCCGCACGCTCGGCCCGACATAGACCGGCGCAGCGTTCCCCTGGCCCCCACCCGACGTGCGGGCAGGGTTGTATTCGCTGGTCGTCGGCGGAGCCTTGCTGCCTACCGTCGAACGCTGAAAGCGCGACACATCGGCACCGGTCACATAGGAGCCGCCCTTGTCGATCGGGCGTGCCAGCGCTGCCTTGAGCAATTTTTCTTCTTGTTCGGGCGTGGCATTGGCAGGGATATTGATGTCGCCCGAGGCAATCGCCCGTTCGAGTTCCGACTGGTTGTCCGACAGCGAACGCAGCGCCAGATTGATCGTGCCAAAGGTCTGGCCGACCGCAATCTTCTCGGCGATCTTGGGCGTCACTTCGAGCGTGACGGTGCGGAATTCGGTCACCACGGTCTTGCCGTTTTCGTCGGTGGTCTTTTCGGTCGACTGATCGGTGGCGAGCACGCGCAGGTTGCGCACCATCGTTTCGGCGGAACGCAGCGGCGGGCCATCATCCACGGCTTCGATTTCCTGGCTCAATACCAGATCGACGCGGTCGCCCGGAAAAATGAAGCCGGCAACCCCGGTCATCGCCGACACCTGCACCGTGACGGCGCGCATACCCGGCCCAAGCGCAGCGGCAAGGAAGCCGCGATCGCCCGGTGCCACCAGCGAACCTTGCGTTACCGGCTCGCCAGCGGTGATCGGATACCGCACCACGGTGCCGATCAGCTTGTTCATGTCGGCCTCGCCGTCGATGAAGTAGGCGTCCTGCACTAGCTCCTTGGGCCAAGGCTGAAAGCCGAGCGCATCGGCGGTGATGATTGTGCCCGCAGTCAGCACGCGCTTGGCCACCAGCACCCGCGGGCCGGTCGGCTGCGCGGCAGCCTCGGCTGAAGGGGCTGCGCCTCCGGCAAAAATGCTCCGGGCGGCGAAGGCTGTCCCGATCGCGATGATCAGCGCACCGAGCAGCAGAACCAGTTTTTTCCTATCCATGGCTGATATAGCCCCCTCGTAATCGCCCTGAGTTTGGTTAGCGGGCAGGTATGGTTGCGTTGGTTACGTTGTTACTGGTTAAAATCGGGTTCACGCCGCGCCGACTGCGCTGGCGCCCTGCGGAAAATAGTTGACAGCGAGCACCCACAGCCCGCCAAATGCGATCGCCACGCCGTACGGAATGGCCAAGCGTTCGCGCTGGCGGCGCGCAGTGTGCCAGAAGAACATCGCGACCGTCAGCACGCCGCCGGCCAGCGCCATCACGAACAGCAGCTGGATGAACACATCCCACGGCACCCACAGCGCCAGCGCGGCTAGCAGCTTCACATCGCCGCCGCCCATCACCTTCAACGCGAACAGCCCGGCCAGCAGCACAAACGCGGCCACCGCCGCGCCGAATTGCAGCGCAACGCCGGGCCACAGGTCGAGCCCGCTCGCCCACCAGAACAGTGGGGCGGTCAGCGCAATCGCGCCGTTCAGCCAGTTGTCGATCTGGCGGCGGCGAATATCGGTGAACGCGGCCACCACCAGCGCAATTGCCAAGCCGATCAGCAGACCGTATCGCAGGGTTTCGTCGAACATTGTGCCCCCGAAGTTGCCGCGCGATGCGCACGGACGCGTCTTCATGGACACAGTGCTACAGGTTATGACTTACCAAATAGTAACCACGCTCGGAGGCTGGCATTCACGACGTTGACCATACCAGCGCGATCGATCGCCGGGCGATCCAGACGCACGCGCGCGAACGCAGTTGGCAGGCAGGCGATGGCCACGCGATCCGGCGGATCGACTGGCCCGGCGGCGGCGTGCCCGCGCGCGGATCGATCCTGTTCCTGCCGGGACGGGGCGACTTCTATGAAAAATACCTCGAAACGCTGGAACAATGGCACCGCGCGGGCTGGCGGGTAACCGCAGCGGACTGGCGCGGGCAGGCCGGGTCGGGTCGCCTGGGCAAGGATGCGGTCACCGGTCACATCGCGGATTTCGCGATCTGGGTGGACGATCTTGCCGATCTGTGGGCCAGCTGGATTGCCGAAACGCCGGGGCCGCACGTGCTGGCCGGCCATTCGATGGGTGGACATCTGGTGCTGCGCGCGCTCGTGGATCGCCGGGTTACGCCTGACGCAGCGGTGCTGAGCGCGCCGATGACCGGGATGAACGGCCCGGCCCTGCCGCTGCTGGTGCTCCACATGGTCGCGCGGTTGATGTGCGCCGTGGGCGATCCGTTGCGGCAGGCGTGGAAGTGGAGCGAAAAGCCCGGCGAACTGCCCGCTGACCGCGCGCAGCTGCTGACCCACGATCCTGATCGTTATGCCGATGAAGTGTGGTGGCGCAATCATCGGCCCCAGCTGGTGATGGGCCCGGCCAGCTGGCGCTGGGTCGAACGGGCCTACGCTTCGTGGCGGCGGATCGAGCAGCCGGGCGCGCTGGAGGCGGTGGCGGTGCCGGTGCTGTTTCTTTCCACGTCGGCGGACAAGCTGGTCAGCCACCCCGCCAATCTGCGCGCCGCCAGCCGCCTGCCGGGCGGCGAGCTGGTCGCGTTCGGGCCGGAAGCGCGCCACGAAATCCTGCGCGAGGTGGATGCCGTGCGCGACAAGGCGATGGCGGCGATCGGCGACTTTCTTGATCGCATGGCGCCCGCCCAATGACCACCGCCATCATCTATGATTTTGCCATCATCGGTGCCGGCA
>Ga0100378_1006890_pt1 | contig 10206 bp, 8 predicted proteins | sample CryGeymeta201502_FD_81535 | JGI IMG/M metagenome (GOLD analysis project Ga0100378, IMG submission 81535) | Groundwater microbial communities from Crystal Geyser aquifers in Utah, USA - Crystal Geyser metaG 2015-02 | ecosystem: Environmental > Aquatic > Deep subsurface > Groundwater | place: USA...
CCATCTGTCGATGAATAGGAGTATCATGAAGATGACACTCGTAATTAAGGACAGGTGCTGATACTGATCCAGGTGGTGTCAGCAATAACCAAAAAAATGTTGTTTTCAGCTTTCAAAACAATCCTCAATCAAAGCAGGCACAGAATCAGATCTCCTTGCAACACTAATGAGGATCTCTCGCCAATATCAACAAACAAACGTCAAGTACGTATCAATTCTCCGCAACAAGTACTTTCCAACCAGTTGATCAATCTCTAACATTAACCTGAAGAAACCCCCAATCCAAACTACTACGTTCCTTCATACCAAGAACACTCATAATCAGAGCTGGAAATCCAATAACTGATACAGAATCCTCCTGAAGAGGACGAGGTCGAGGAAGGAAACGATCAAAGTAGTGAATTCAACTCTATTGAATAAAAGCTGCATGAACTGTATGGGTATATTGAAGAATTGCATGATGAAGCTGCAGATAGCGATAACATCCTCAGAAGATTTTTTCTGAGGTGGAAAATTAGATTGATGGAGGCTATTGCAGATAGTTTGATGGATCAGCTCAGAGGAGAGCAAGAGGAGTAGTACTCTTAAGTTTAGCAGCATCTAGGAACGCATCGCGAAAGGAGGCTGACCAGTTAGGAATAAAGTCAACCTGAGAATGGATACCAGGAGGAAGTGGTTGATAACTATTGGAGCAGAAATACTACATAGTTGAGCCAGGCAGATTCAAACCTAAAGCATGAAAAAACCCAGCTCAAGTAGTATCTTCGTATGAACGAAATTCGCATATTTTTCAGAAACCTCAGCTACCATCATGAGAACACCATGATCAAATCTATCTGTGGCAAAGTATATCGAGCAAAACTGATGTCAAGAACCTTCCAGGCCTTGAAATCATACTGCAAGTAAGAAGTCCACATGCGAAATATGGAAGGGTATTGTGAGTAGGTAGCCGAGTTGCAGGAGGAAGATGATACAACTGCTTTCTACTTTTGGAAGACCAGCTTGCTACATAGATATTTTCAGGCTATCAAAGAGAATAGAAGGAATTGCAAAATGGATAGAGTGTTATCAGCAGTCACTGTTAAGTTGGCATTCAGGACATTGAAAAAGCACAGTTATCAGGGCAAAAAATCGTTCTAAATTTTGGAGAGATTCAGAGCATATCGAGAGAGCAAGGTCATGTTTAAGTATTTTGTCTTATGGAAGCAACAGCACCGTTCTTCGAATAAACATTACGAAAAACTAAATTCTTACAAACTATTCAAAAACCAATAGTTGAAGGGCCATATTTTCTCAATTTTGAAATTAGGCTTCAAAAAGATGCTGGTCAAGGAGGTCCGGGCAGTCAAACATTTTACTCTTGTCACCAAAGACAAAATTTTTCAGTACTTAAAATTATTGGCCCTTGAAGGCAGTGAATTCAGATACAAGGAGGACAGTTTAAGATAGTACCTTCGATACAGTCGTGGAAATGAGATTATCGACAACCTATTCATTTTTTACCAGGAGTACAGACAGTATCAGTTGTTGGTCGTAAAGTAGGAAAAACTAAGAAGGACTTTATTGGGCCTACATGCATTGAAAGGTCTAAAGACATGGAGGAGGAAGCACATGAAACATGCTGTTTATGAAGCTATTGAGGCCAAGTTGAGAAAGTTGCATCAGAAACAGAAGAAAAAGGACATTTTTTAGTTTTGGTTGAGAAGAGCCATCGACAAAAACAGAGAAGGTAGTCCAGTAAATTCTGACAGGCATAAAAAATGGTTGGTTAGCTACTACAGTGGTCTATGTTCGGTCATGCCTGATTGATCCTCTATTTTTATTCACTCTTCCTTCTTTATTATTCATTTGTATTGCTACTAGCTCTTATTCAAAACAATAATAATGATAACTGAATAATCTCTTCGTTTGGAGGTCCTCGATTACCTTCGGACAAATTACTCCATTCGTCTCGATATACCCGCATATCGTCGCAATTATTCGGACACCATCAGTCTTCGTCTGTTCAAATCACCTATTGGTGAGCATAGAATGTAGAATCGATACATGATGCTCATCAGGGAGTCTTAGGAGTTGTTGAAGCGGAATATAGTTAACACAGACAAGATCAAATAATTTGGGGAGAACTTTTTTGAGATCATCACTCAGGATATTTTGGTGCTTCAAGGCAATGAGGATATAAGGAAAGGATTCACAAAGATACGTGATCAGATCAGTTATAGAGTTGAGGAGTTGGGGGCTGATCAGCGAGCGATTGAAGAATAATGCAAAGCTGTAAGTAATAAGGAACAGATCCTAACCTTTCTTGAGGGTAGCTTTCGCTCCTATCTTTCCCAAGTCCGGCAAGTCTCATAACAATACTAAACAGTCAACAACGTGCAGGTGCTAACCTCAATCAACATAGATTCTCTCTACTCTGAACGCCTTGGCAATGAGTAAGACTACATCCAACACTATCAACCTTTACTCTAAGTCATGCAACGTCTCAAAAGCAACATGATAAAATTATACAAAGAGCTCAATGGTTGTGAGTATTATGAGTTACCTCTGAGAAGTGTTAATTTTTTGGCTAATTGCAAAAATTTACTATTAGAGTTGGAACCTTTTCTGATTAGACCTGACTGTGTGTTTAACAGGTTGATATTTCATGTGGTCAGAGGGCAGAAATAAAATAATCGGCTAATCGGTCGGGTGTTTCATGCCAACTCTGTATTCGCCAACGATGTGATATGCGATATATTCAAGGCTGTCTTCTTGTCGCATATGTTTTAGGACAGGGCCAGGGCTCACAAGGCTCGTTTGTAGCAATAAAAGGAGCAGTTAATTCGTTCATTTGAGAATCCAAATGTAAATAACGATAATTTTTATGGGGCGATGATGAAGGCGGAGAAAGGATTGAATGATTTAAAAGGGGAGTTGGAGCAGTTGAAGAATGTGATAGGAATGGGCAAGGATAAAATCATGCGTGCCTATCTTGGTAGAAAATAGTGCAAAAAAATAATTGAACTTTCTGAGCTGGAAGGGAACTGTCTTGATGTCATGAAATTCAGCAAGCATATGCATGATATGCTGAAATTTAGAACTAAAATGCAAATAGTCAAATAAAAATACCTCGATAGCGACCGGATAGCCAACAGAACCATCAAAAGTATCAAGTAGCTCGAAGGAGCCAACAGCAAACCCACCAATGCCAACATTAACGAATTGAACAGAGCGGCAGAACAACAATTTGTCTAATCATATATACTCATCCAAGAGGGCTTTTTGCAGTTGGAGACGATCCGCCAGAAGCTGAAAGATATTAAAGATGAGATAACATAGGAGTATTTCTCGAAAGAGTGCTTTCCTAGACTCGAATAAGATGTGGAATAATTGTAAAGCAGATATCGAGGCACAGAGTCAGAGATGTTGAATAGTTATCAGAGTCTGAGGAAGGAAAAATTGGCAAAAGCTGGGCAAGCTCGAGAGGAAGTCAAAAGAGGTCTAGATGAATTTTCAGACTATTTTGAGGCTAAAGTGACGGGTGAAGCTGGACATGAAATCAGAAATGAAGACAGTCAGTGTGAAGAGGTTAAGGATTACATCATCAAGGTGGAAAAATTATAATTTTTGTTGAACAACTATCTATCTCAGGGGAAGGACTAGCTGGAAGAGGTCAGGCAATACAAAAGTAATTTTTAGTGTTTGCTGCAGGTTTATGAAGGCAGCATGGACTAGAGAATTTTCTAATCGTTTGTCTAGAAGCTCAACTTTTAAGCTGACGATTGGTCCAAAAGAGTTACAAAGGTACAAGAACTGACCCGTTAGCTGACTCGTTACGTGGCAACTTTAAAAAAATTGTCAGCTTCTAGTAACAGCTCCAATTCAAAGCTGTTCCCCAAAGTCTCTAAACTTATCAAGAATCGCACTCAACTATACGAAATAATTCAAGACATGTATGAGTAGTTCATTCAAATTTACTAGACTTGCAAGAAGGGTCAGGCCAACAATCCAACAGATCAAGGACTGAAGCTATTTGACTAGAAATCATACAAATATGTGCTGATGCTGTATCAATATAGAAACAGAACGAGGGCTGAAGTGTAGGAGCTGAAAGATTTGCTGCTCCCTAAAAGGACCCTCAATTACCTCCTCGACGATGTTTTTGAGCCTTTCCTGCATATATTCAAAACATATGTGGGCTACACTGAAGAATAGTTGCTTACTTTTACGTTAAGGCTGGAGCATGCTCTCAATTACAAGACCAGCCACCTTCAAATAATTCAGCTATATGAGCAGACCCTTGCAAAAACATACAACAACGATTTTTTCCCGAACATCGCTAAAATAAGTGAGGAAATTGTTCAACTTGGCAGCTAAAATGAAAAAGTACTCCAGCTCTAGCAATAATAGGTGATGATCTACAATCTGAAGTAATTCAAGGAGTTGGCTGAGGTGATCAAAGAACACGTCAGTTTTGCTGAGGCTGTGCTGAGAGGACTTAAAGAAAAAAATTTGAGGATGGAGGTGGAGTTGACTAATCGGACTTTGATGATCCTGAGGGACAAGTTGGTGGGAGATTGGAAGGAGCACAGGAAGGATCTGAGTCGAAGTGGAGCCATTGACCAGCTCAACGGGCAGGCCTACTAGTGATAATCTCGAATAAATCTATTTTCCTCATCCGCCTCAATAGCTCCCAATAAACTTATCGTCTCTCATGTTCATAAGTATATAAGCTTCATATGCCAAAATATGATGATAATGCTGGATCCAATCAATCTTCATTGCAGTAGTACCTGACAGCAAATCTTTCCATATCATCAAAGGTAATCTTTCCTTTGTTGTCTCGGTCGAATATTCTCTGATAGCTGGCAATGTCGGTGGCGGTCGGATGGAATTCTTTGTTCATTGATCGGTACAGATCCATCAACATCTTACCTGCAGTTATCGTCTCCAGCACTCCGTCTTTGTTGTCGTCGTACATGTCGAAAATCTGCCTGAAGTTATGAAAGAAGTACTGAGTGAGTTGTCGGCATCTTTAGCGGGAAAAGAGTCCACCGTTGTCGATTTTGGCGACAGGGTCTTCGTAGTGGCGGGAATCAGCCATTCTTTGGTTGTACATTCAAAATAAATATTATTGGATTGGATTATTCAAAATAATTAACAGTCTCACAAGCACCTTATAGCAATTGACTGACCCATCAAACCATGAAGCATATTGATAATCATGACAATAATAAGTCAAAAATCAAGCCTGCATTCCAAAGGGATTTTTGAAAGTGAGACTCTTGATAGTATGGAAGGAAGGTAGCTCAGGTTCAATATTCTCATCTTACTTGTAGTTGGACTCATCGGTATCCACCAAAGCCAACAAGTGTGTTTGAATCACTTCTGAAAATGCACTCAAATCGGAGCAGCTAGGCATTCGACCTATCGAAGGTATGTGTTCCAGACTGGTATCGATCTATTCTTTTTTCTTACGAGGAGATTGAGGTAAATAAGGGTTCTAAGGCACCTGTAGGAAGTTACTGGTTGTGAGACTGATCCTCTTGACTTTTTTATCTTCAACACTGTTGATCAGTACTTTGGGCTCAATCAGTATAGTTTTATTCCTTCTGAAGTAATTTTTTAACTTGCTGTAATCAGGTTCTTCATTGTGGTTGAGAGATACAATATATTCAAAGGCTCTACGGAACATGGCTGGCATTTCCACAAACAGAGATTCACGGTGTTTGATTTTCAACATTTTTATTTTATCTAATCTCTGATCAGAAGAGACTGATAGTTTGCTCCAAGGCAATCTTCTGTAGTAGAGGTAGGCCAAGTTGTAAAAAAGAGATTAGAGGTCGTCTTTTTTTCCTTGATCCATCATGTTGTGGGCCCTGACACTGGCATAACGAGGAGTGCCCACAAAGCCACGCATTGATGGATTACCTTTTTTGTTGACGAGCTGTTTGGCTAGACCAAAATCGATGAGATATAATTTTCCATCTTTGTTTCTCATAAAATTATGAGGTTTTAGGTCCTGATGGATAATGTCAACTGAATGCACTCCCTCCAGTATTCTGATGGCCTCCTGAGCCAGGTCAATGATTTCTGTGGGCGAATACTGATGGCTTCTGTTGAGGTCGTGGTCCAACAGCTCCAGTTCCAAGAATGTTCCATGATCCCATTCACCACTATTGTAGATCTTAGGGATGCCTTGTTTTCCTTGCAGTTGTTTCAGCAGGTTAGCTTCATTTTTGAGCACCATCTTAAGCTTGGTCTTTTTGAATTTTTCCACCTTCAAGGCGATATGCTGTTCGATGTCCCTGGAGTATGCCTTGATTATCTTGCCGAAGCATCCTTCTCCAAGCACTTCCTGGAAGTCATAGTGTTTGTGAAGATAGGAATCTTGTTTGAGTTGGCCGAGCATCTCTAAAGATTTTTGTGAGGACATGTTTTGTTTCCAAAGATAAAAAAAGAATATTTTTTCTTCGATTTGAGTTTTATTCTATAGAGATAGTTTAGGTGAAAATTTGCTATGATTAACCTAAGCCTTCATTGGCTCAATTCAAAAATTTATAAAAATTAGGTGTTTATCCTCTTCTCTTTATAGTCATCATGATAGTCATCAGAAATATCAATTTTACTATGTGTTCTCTCTGATCTTCATCTCGATACTTATCAGCTCGAACAACTTTTCGTTATCGCTCTTCAATTCACGCTTGCGGTTGTCAGATAGCTTCTTGAAAAATTATGAATTGCCCACGATGGTCGCAATGGCAAATTACGATCTGCATTTTTCCAGCTCGATCTGTAGCTCAGATAATCTGAACAACTCGATCGGCATGAGTTTGTTGAGAAGAGTCTAGGTAACTTTGAAGATCTTGTCAATTTCTGGTTTATTTTCTTCCCGTTGCAAGATGAGACTCTCTCGTTTTCTCAGCTCATCCTCTTATTATTTTTCCTTTTTGTTCTTCTTCTGAACACTTTCGTCTTCCAGCAGGACCTGTATCGCTCAGAACATACCTTTATTTTGGAGTAAATTATGTCGATCTTCACTTTGATCCTTTCGTAGTCTTCAGATTCCTTCTGATTTATGAAAATTTTCAAAGCATTCTAAAGGTTTACTACAGCGTTGTTGTAATCAGGTACATCAAGGTAAACCATACCTAACTTTTCGTATACTTCTCCCACCTCTCTCGAACTAAGTCCATATTCTTATTCATTGAGTTTGATGGCTGTCATCATCATATCGATAGCTGCGAAGATACGTCCCTGTTGCCTATAGAGCAACGAAATGTTGACATAGCAATCCCCACCACCTCTTTTACCTCTGATGGTTGCAGCCTTAACGAAGCAGGCTATGGCTTTGGTAGGCTAGTTGATCTCCCGATAATAATTCCCCACACAGAAATAGGCATTTGACAATTCGTAGCTATCTGACCCGAAAGCTAGCTCGATATGATCTGTGTAGATCTGATAGTATCTACAATAAGCAGATGTGATACTGGATGCAATTTTGGTTGAGTTCATGGTAGATGTTGGCGACTGAGGAGATGAGTGCCAATTTCCGTTATAAAAATAGTTTGGCTTTGTTTGTGAGCTGTTAGGTTTTCTTGAGAGGAGGAATGTGCCTCATGTCTTCCAAAAAATGCAACCTTTCTAGAATATATTTGTCCATCTCTTGCTTGGCCTCCAGCTGTCGTCCCACCATCAGATAGGTCCTCGATAGCAAACAAACAGCAATTCCATACTCGAATTCATTGAATATTTCCTTGGTAATTGCAATGTGCGACCGCTAGAGGTCAAACAACCAGGAGGCAATGACGATGCACTGATCATATATTTTATGGTTGAAGTTCTCAAAGTACCTGTATGTTAGATAAATATATACCTACGTCTGATTTCGAGGCGTTGGCGATTTACATTGTCCTCCAACTGTCTTGTTCTTTCTTGCTTAATGACTTTGCATTGCTCTTTGTGCACCTTCCAGTGCTAAATCCGGTGCTCGTTTGTACAGTACTTTGCGAGTGAGCAGTCCCCGCAGACAAAGACGGCCTCACGTTCACAGATCTCACAGTATTCGTATTCCGTCATTCAATGATAATGAATATGCGAAATGATATAAATATAGTAACGAATCGATTATAAACCTAAAAGTGAATAAAGTGCCATCTCGAGAAAACAATTATTTTTATCGGAAGGAAGGAGTAGGATTGTCTCCTGATTTTATGACATATAGTCTTCACAAATAGCAATAGTATTATGTTCAAAAAGAAGAGCTACCACAATAAACCCGCCCAATCACTCCGCCTCAATAGTTTAAATGAATACCCGCAACTTATTCCCAAAGATACACTCTGTCGATCCAATCTGCAAATTCTGACCATACCTGAGTTCAAAAGAGTGCTGGAGAAGGCAACTCGAGATCTTAATATGTTGCTTCACATGACTGACTCGTAATTTTGGAGGGAATTCGCATAAAACTAAAGTGTTAATGCATGTCTTTAGAGCTGCCTGGCTGTCTTTTCCAAAAGATAATATGATCAGTATGCACTCAATGCAGATGTGATTGAAGTAGTGCCTAGAAAAGACCCAGCTTTTGTGCTGTATTCAACCCTTCTCAAAATAGTTCTGTTCATTTACTACAGAATAAGTTCAGCTAGCACTCACAGGCAGCAAGAGATCCTCTACCAGCAGTGGCTGTTGGATATTCCTAAAATGCTCGATTTAGCGGGTATTTATGGAGGTAGTAACTGTGACATTGTCAAAAAAATCATCTTTAACCTCTACGAGAACATTGAGGAATACGATAGAGATACTACTGATTTTTTCAACATCTTAGAAAGACATCCTCAGTTACAGAAAAAATCATCAAAACAGACTGATATTGACTTCACCATCAAATCTCTAAGAGCCAGGAACTATGGCAACAGGGAAAGTTTTATGATGTAAGAAACAACCAAATAATTTTTCAAGGTTAAAGATTTGCTAATCAACCTGACTAACTTTATCAGATACTTTCCCAGAAAATATGTCTGTGAGCTGGCGACTGACTACAAGATCCAGGAGAGACTAATGGAAGCCATGGCTGTATTTTTGAGAGAATCGCATGAGGATTGGAAATTATAAGGATACGATAAATATTTTTAGTTGCATTTTGAGGATCTAAGACAAGTGATCGCCATCTATTTTGTGGAGGTGTTCAGAGTTTTAAGGAGTATTCTTGAGGGTAACGAAAAAGGAGCCACCATTGAGATTGCTGAGGCAGCTGAAGATACCTATTAAACTTTATGCCTTTGTCTGACCGAAAAACAACAGCAACCTGAGTACGTCTATATGAAGAGAATATTCAATCATCTGCTTGAGGAAAGTGAAGATACCATATTTTTTGTTCCGGCTGCTGACATTCTGAAAGCAGATGATAGAACTCGAAAGTCCATATAGGAGTGCGTCAGATATGAGAAGGAATATCGGAGGGAGAAGAGATTAGCAGGGACAGAGGTGGAGATGGATTAAGCCTATTCGGCATTCAAAAAAAGTATCAAGAAGTATAGAGACATAACTGCTAAAAGAGATGGAGCCGGGGTCAGAAAACTATAAGAAAAAAGATAGGCCTAAAGACTCTAAAGATAGCCATTGTCAGGTGAGCTGTACTGGAACCTCAATACTCTCAAGCATGCAGCAATAAGCAAATAATACTAGGATGAACCTGAGTAAGAAGGGTAGTTCCATCGGGCTGAAATGTCTCAAATATCTTCAGCTAGCAATGCCAATCTATCGGTCTTTGTTGATGTAAATAATCCGGTCAATAAAGCCAAGCCAGCCTCAGAGTTATCAGTTTGGGACTTGGGCTAGCTGCCCCAACTTGATGACAAGAAGCGACTGGAGAAAAGAAGAAACGAAGCTCAGGTTGCCCTTGATGAGACAAGCTTGATCGGAATCGAGCTGACAAAATAAATAAAGCGAGTGACTCTAGTCAAAGAGATTTAATTATCTTTCTATTCCGAAGACAAAGAGAACAAGGCCAGGAGTGTGCCTTCAGATCTTTCGATTTTCAACATAAGTGGTGCAAAATAAAACAAAAATAACCTAGAATTATCAATGCTTTCAGAAATTCAACCCAAAGACTCACAGTCTGACCACCTTTTTGAAGGGATGAGCTAATTTGATGACAAGGATGAGTTAGCCAACATGATAGCCGACTTGTCGAGTCAAGTGTCAACAGTCACCGTCACTGAG
>Ga0100378_1006896_pt1 | contig 10203 bp, 13 predicted proteins | sample CryGeymeta201502_FD_81535 | JGI IMG/M metagenome (GOLD analysis project Ga0100378, IMG submission 81535) | Groundwater microbial communities from Crystal Geyser aquifers in Utah, USA - Crystal Geyser metaG 2015-02 | ecosystem: Environmental > Aquatic > Deep subsurface > Groundwater | place: USA...
AATTATTAATATTGGGGATTGGGGATTGGGGATTGGGGATTGGGCCCAATCCCCAATCCCCAATCCCCAATCCCCATACTTACTTAATATTATATAATTACAGTAAAAATTATTAAGTGAATTTTATTAATTTACTTTTAATACATATAATATAAGAAGATTTTAAATCATGAATTAAGTTATAAAATATAATGGAATTAATGTTAGGAAGCAAGTAAGATTAATAATTGAAGTTAATGTAATTAAATAATATAGTTGTTGAATTAATAAATTAATAATATTACTTTTAGTTATCTATATATTATTGCTTGAATTAAGCTCAAATATGTTTAAAGTTTCTTTACTAAATAAGCATCACTTAATCATCATTGTTATCAAACAAATCATTATAAGTAAGATATTCAAAATATAATAAAATATATTCAAGAGAATTTATTAAATTATTTAAACTTATTTACGAATATAATTTCTCATCTCTTATATTATAGTTTATTAAAAAATTAATATTATTAAAAAATAATGGATAATAAAGATCCTGATCTTACCTATGAAGTACTTCCTGACGACTACACTCAATATGATTTAAGTTTCAAACTAATAGTAATAGGAGATTCAGGTAAAAATTACACATATTTAATCAAAATATATAATTAAAGGAGTTGGAAAATCATGTTTAACCCAAAAAGCAACTAAAAACATATTTGAAAGTAATTACTCTGCAACAGTTGGTTTTGAATTCTTTACATTTAATATAAAAATAAATGATAAAGTAATTAAATTACAAATATGGGATACGTGCGGGCAAGAAATATATAGATCGTTAATAACAAATTTTTATAGAAATTCATCATTAGCGATAATGGTATATTCGATAGACAAGTAAGTTATTATTATCCATTTAATATAAATTAATTATTTAGTCAAGAATCGTTTGAAAATATTGATGTCTGGCTAAAAGAAATAAAAACTCATTCAAACCCAGATGTTAAAATCTTTCTAGTTGGTAATAAAAGTGATTTAGAAGAAAAGTATAAAATAATAAATCAATCAATTAAATATATATAATTAAAGGCGAAAAGTTAATAAAGAACAAAGTGAAAGATTCAAAACAGATAACAATTTAGACTTTCATACAGAAGCCTCTGCCAAAACAGGTTTTAATGCGAAAAATGTAAAAATAAAACTCACATTAAAAAATATAAAATTTAATATAGATATTTATAGAATCAGCCAAAGTGTTATATAAAGACTACCTTAGTTATAAAGAAAAACTTGATAGATCAGTATATAATTTTATAATTACTTAGAGAACTGGCTCTGATATGAGTGGGAAAAGTGGTGTAAACGCCAAATTAGAAAATACAAATCGAGGTGCGATTAAAATGGAACGACAAAATAATGGAATTAATGTAAAGAAGAAAAGCTGTTGTTAAATAAAAATAATAGTTATTAGTTATTAGTTTGATGTGATAAAACTATATTTTATTTAAATAAATTGATTTACATTTGTTTACTTTAAATATATTCTTTTATTTAAGTTTATTGAGTTTTATAATGGTTTATTGTTTTTTATCTTGATTTAATATCATAATAATCATCAATATAATAAATATAATAAATATAATAAATATGAATAAGTTCTATTTAGTTTAAATTATAATAATTATTGATTACTTCCTGTTTAGAATATATTATATAACTCCCTATTAAAATTTAATTTTTCCAATTTCTCCAATTTCTCGATTTCCAAATCTCCCAAACCTAAAAATTACAACTAAAACATTAATATAGTAACAAACAACATCATAATCATTAATATAAACATTACTAAGAAAATTAATTATTTTTATATGAATTTTAATTTAAAATATTTAAGCTTAACAACAATTATCATTATTTATCTTAATTATCCTTAATAATCATATCATATCGTTCATTCCTATTTATTTCATTTTATCACTTATATCAGTTATTCCTCTCTGTAATAATATTAGATAACAAAACTTACCTTATCAATGCATTTTACTGTAAATTCTAAAGTATTAATAACAAATCTAGTTTTTAGTTCTTTAATGCAGTCTTTTACACAGTTAACTGCGTCAACATACTCGAAATCCTAATATTTTTAGAGTTTTATGTTACTTTTCTATAGTAATTATCCATTAATCCTAAAACAAAGTATGAGCAGTATCCTTGGGCTCCTCTAGTAACTTTTTGAAGTGTACCTAAATAGTCCAACCAATACAAAGAAGGTTCATTATTATCAAAACCGGCTATTAAGCAATTTACAGCTGTTCCTCCTTTTCTTAAATTCTCGGCTAACATAGATCTAGTATGGTTAGCTGTTTCATAAGTATTAAGTCTGTTATTATATCTATAAAAGTAATATTCCCCTTCTCCTTTAATTAATTTTGAAAATGATTTTCTGTCGGAGACCTCACCGCATGTACCTAAGACCATAGTTGTTGATAAATCAGTTAGTTTATCGTCACAATCTTGAATTTTCAAAACAGATCTAGTCACAGATCTATCTGAAGCGATTAGAACAAAATCTTTTCCTACAATCGAGAAAACACAATCAGTCATATTATATAATTTAATTATGATAATTAAATTAAATAAAAAAATATAGCTGTGGAGAAATGTCAAAATCTATTCCGATAAGTAAGAAAATAATAATAGCAAATAATAAAGACAATAAAGAAAGTAAAACATCTATAAACGACTCTATTAAAAAGAACTTTCAATTAGAAAATAGTAAATTTATAGAAAACGATGAAATAACATTAAACACGACGATGAGCATGACATCAATAGACTTAACAAAGGGAGATAAAAAAGAAGGAATAGAAAGAAATGGTATAAGAAAAAAGAATAGAAAGAATTTAAAGAAAGTTAAAGTCAACTTTATAGATAAAATAGAAATAATTGATGTTGATAATTACAAAGAATATAATAAAATGACTTCACCCGGTATATTGTATGAAGCTTTGTCTGATTTTCATATTTCTTGTGGCAGCGGAAGTTGTATTATTATATAAATATAATATATAATAAGTATTAAAAAGAGTATATAAATTAGAAATTCTTTATTTATAATATAATATATTTTTTATTTTATTTAACTTATAATTATATATTTTCATATATTAAAACAATAGTAATGTATTTCTTAATGTATTTCCTAATTTCTAATAACTTATTTCTAATACATTCTAACCATTCTTTTTTTCTAATTCTTCAGCTTCTTTTAATTTTTTCAAATATTCTTGATGTTTTAATTCCCTCCAAATATCTCTTTTGTCCTTAGCGCTTTTTTTCATAACTGATTGATCCTTTAGCGCATCAAGTTGACCATAAAAGCCGTTTAGTTTTTTTCCTAATTCCATTTGTACAATAATAGTTTTATCACTACAATAATAAATTATAAATATTATTATATTAGTAGTAGTATAATTATTACACTACTGTTTGCTTCAATTGAGATATATTAATGTCTTTTTCAACCGAATTTCTTAAATAGCTCATTTCTTTTTCAAGGTTGTTAATGTTTCTAATATCTTTTTCTGAGTCAATTTCATTCTTTCTTTCAACAATTTTACGATAATTTTCCATTGTTTTTTGATTACGTTCTCTGCTTTGTTGAATTCTATGATTTTCTAAAGCTAGTCTTTTTCTTTCAGAATCACGTAAGTTTTTCAAAATTTGTTCTTTTTGTTTACTATTTTAAGTAAATTTAAATAAAGTAAAATATCATTTTATAATATATATTTTTTTTCAATAATTACCTGTGTAATTTTTCGAGTTCATCTCGTTTATCTTCACGTCTTTGTTCTACTTCTTTTTGTTTGGCTTCTAATTCTTTCTTTTCAAATTTTGCTTTTCTGACACGTATGAATTGTTTTTCGTATTTACTAAATTGTTTCTTTTTCGTTTCTTCGGCCTTTGAGCCGTCGTTTGCTTTTACAGCTTCGTAGCAGTTATAAAACATTTGCTGACTCTTTGAAATCCTATTCTTAAAATCTGACATCTTCTTATCAAAAAACATTTCTCTTGATGTTGAATGATGCATCACTAAATAATTATTAGTAAAATCATTACTTTTTTCTTTATTAATCTCATCAAGTTCTATTCTATGTTGCTCTAATAATTCTCTATTTTGAATTATTTTATTCTTAACAGAACTTTTTGATTTTTCGTCTCTTTCTATCATTTTTTCTAATTCTTCTTCTTTTTTTTGTATATTAATCTTGATTAAAGCTTCAACAGCTGCTTTTTTCTTCACCATACTTTTTAAAACTTTTCTTTGTTTTTGTTCTATTAGCTCTTTCTTTTTGCTATTCATCTTTTCTAGATTTTCTTTCCATTTTTTGTTTAGTTCTTTGAATTCGGCTACCTGGAATATCATATTTTAGTTGAAGTAATTAATTAGTTGTTAATTAAGTATTTATATTTCTGTTAGTTATATTATTACCTTTTCTTTTGATTTTTTCTCTTGCTTTTCTTCTAACTTAAACTCTTTTAGCATTTCTTTGTAATCGTATTGGTTTACTTTATTCATATTATTAAGTAAACGTAATAAAGTCATATCAACACTTCGATGTCTAGCACTATTAGCCTTATCAGTCATATTGGTTTTATTAATTAATATAATAAAGGAAATTAATTATAGTTACAATTTTATTACAATATATAATGTTAATGTAACAATGTATAATTTATATTATTGAAAATTCAATTAATATAAAGCTAGAAAAATGAAGTTTTATTATTTGATTATAATTTATATAAACTTTATTCAGCTAATTTACACAGAAAAAGCTAAAGTAAATACAGAATTCAATAAGTTATCTTTGTTTGACAATATAGATAAAAGTACTCCAAAATCAAAAGTATTTAAAATTTTATTATTAGTCTAGAATAAAGGTTTAAGTGAAACAATTAGTAATTCACACCATAGTAATAGTCCTTCTATATTTAATCCGCCGTCAAATGTTGAAAAAACAATGAGTTCAACTGTTGTAACTCAAAAAGTACATAATTCTTCACAAGACTTACCAAGCTTACCAAATTTATCAACAATTTCTGCAGATAACTTAGCCGATGATCTTCCTAATCCTAATATGTTTCCTCCAAGATTTAATCAATTATCTACTCATATATCTGGATCAAATGGATTACATACAACAGAGAATAAAATGTTAGACGATTTAAATATTCTTCCTATGTCAACTTCAACAATTTCAACTTCTATTAACGATGACAATAAACCTAATAAAGGGTTACAGACAATCAGCCTAGACGTATAATAATTATTAAATATAGGATTTAGATTCAATAGACACTATTGATAATTCTAGTAATTCAAGTAGTAATCATATTCAAGAACATAAAGTAAAAGATAAGAAACAAGCTTTGCAAGAAGCTATAGAGTCAATAAAATCAAAAATATCAAACAGCGAATTAAAATCTGGTTTTAATATTGAAAAACTAGGAGAGTTTTTCTCCAACTTTATGTCCGGTAATGAGTTCTTAGATAATCTTGATGTTAAGCATCATTCTGAAATTAATCGCTTACAATCTAATATACTAAATGTCAAAAATAACGCTTTGATTAAAAATTTAATTACAAATAGTATTAAATCGAAAGTCATTAATATTTCCAATAATGAAATAAGTTTTAATAAGAATTCGTTGTTTAAACTTGGAGATACAAATATGGTAATATTATTAATTATAAAGATAAGGTATTTAAAATACAAGATATTTTCGAATGCTTGACATTACTTCGATTTCTTACAATTAAATGTGGAACTAAGTTTGAAAAATGTGATTTAGACAAATTCTTTATAAATCCTAATTCAATAACTAAAGAATATGTTGATAAGGAGAAAAAATTACTAATGCAAGAAATTAATAATATTAATAAAGAAAAGAAATCAGAGGAACATAGTTTAAATCTAATTAAAAAATCAAAGATGGAAGAAGAGCAAAAATTAAAAACTTTAAGAAGACAAACTGATAATTTAACAAAAAATAATAAAGATTTACATGAAAAATATACTCAGCATTTAGAAATGATGAAGAATTTAGATAAACAAATTGAAGAAAAAAAGAATATGATTAAATCTATTGATAAGACAAAAGCTAAAAATTTGAGAGTAGATAATAAGGATAATAACAACGAAAATAGTGAAAGCTCTATAGATAATATTGAGGATAATCTAATGGTAAATACAAATCATAATAGAAATAAGTTAAAGCCTCCAAGATTTAGTGAAATGAGTAATTAATATAATTAATATATTCTTTATACAAGATATAACACCTTATTTATTAATTATTATATTAGAAGTTAATAGTAGTCAGTTTAATAAAACAGTAAAAGTAAAACATGAAATTGAAGATGAAATTAATGCTGAATTAGAGAATGTAAAGGAGTCAAAGTTTTTAAGATCATTCAGATCAATGAACCCAAATTTAGAAAATATGATGGAACACTATTATGAAGGATTAAATTAGCATCAATTTGTTTAATAACACTAACTAGTAATTGATATTTTCATCAAACTATTATAAAAATACATAAAATAACTTCTTTTATTTTATGCCATATTTTATACTTTTACTATATTAATTTTATATATTTTGTAATCAAAACGGTGTTATATTATTAATTGTAATATAATTAAATATTATTTATATATTATTTATGTATTATTTATAATTCCAGTATTAAATATAATGAATTATCAAAATGGCCATGTTAATGGTATGAAGAATAACAACAATAATAATAACAACACTAACAATAATAATGCTAATAATAGTCCAACGCTCCCTAAAAAAGAATGGACAGATAATAAAGTATACAAATTAGCAAGTTGTGTTAGTGTTAAAAATAAGTTTGATGGAAGTAAATCAAATATTAGACCTGAAAACTTTAGTAACCCTTTTCTAAAACTCCAGCAAGGTAATACATCTGGTGTTTCAGTTGATCTTCTTCAAAGATTTAAGAAGTTTAAAGAGCATATTAATGCGGCTTATCAGTATGTAAGTAATCTAGCTAAAAATGCCTTTACGAAGCTTATAAATCAAGTTTCAAAGTTTAAAGACATAATAATATCAGACATAGATGATTTAAAAAGAATGGACTACGAAGAAATAAACAAAGGACAATACTCCAAACTTAATAATTTAATAAAAAAATATAAACTTAGCTTTATCAAGGATACTGGATTTACTAAATTATCAATGAATGAGTTAAATGATTTTATCAACTTCTTAGAGACCGTTGAAGAAAAGAATAACAAAGATATAGAATATGAATTTTTAAACAATTTACAAATTACAAACAAATCAAATGGCGGAGTTAATAAACCTAAAGGAGATGTGGTTAAGGCTAAGTCTGATGTCAATTTTGATTTATTAGACTTATTTAATAATAATAATAACAACAACAATAACAACAACAATAACAACAATAATATCAATAATAAGAATAATGGAAGTAATCACAACAGTGGAAATATTAATCATTATAATAACAATCAGAAAAATAATGATTTTGCTTTCAATAATAATAGGAATTTTTTCCACGACCTTAATATGGACAATAATAATCAACCTCAATTAAATCTAGTAAATAAACATAGTAATAGTAATCCTCTGGACTTAGATAAACTCATGGGTAATTTCGGCAATGATCTTAAAGATCATAAGAGCAATTTTTACGGAAATGGAAACGGACTTCAGAGTAATAGTAACAATGAATACAATTCATCTGATAAACTAAAAAAGGCAATAGCCATCTCAGATTTTAAAGAAATGGCAAACTGTCCTAACCTATCGGATGATAAGTGCTTACGATACTTAAATAATACTAATTTTGTAATAGAAATGGCAGTCGAACAGTATTTTAAAGAAAAATACAATGGAACAAACATTTTAAAGCTAATCTTGGTATTCCCTGATTACAAAGAGCATAAATTAGAAGTTAATGTAATGAGCCATCCTGATGAGATAATGACTCAAGTGTTTATGTTAAGACAAGATTGCTCAAACCCAGCTTTGTATTATAGTAATCATCAACGCATTAATATAAGCCATAAATCTAAGTTTATCGGAGAGTTGAATCTTCCCCAGAATTCAAAGATATATGTGAAATTTGAATAGGGTTAACTTTGCTATTATAAATTAATATATATTAATTAAATAATTAGATTATAATATTATTAATTTATGTCTTGTATATAACTTTATTAATTATATTTAATATTTTAAGTAATTAATTTAAGTCATTTTCTTTATATAAATTAATTTTTAATGACAACTAAGAAAGAAAGTAGAAATCTTAAAAACTTACTATTATCACCAACTTCAGTACTTCGTAGTTCTGAAGGGTTCGAAGGAAATGAAAACACAATAAAAAATAAGCTATTTTTCTATCCGTTAAATCCTTCTGAAATCTCTTCCAAAAACTTCGCTTTAGACTTTAACAACCCATTTGAAAATAATAAAATTGTCTTTCAAAAAATAGAATTTCTTGATTTTAGCAATAAAAATCGTAAAAGAAATTATAAAAATAACAATACACAAGATGATATCTTACTTTCTCCTCGTAATAGAAATGCTATTAATAAAGCTAATATAAAAAGTATTGAATATAATGATAACAAACCAATGACTAGTCGGCTTAATATTCTAGAAATGACTACAACAAATCCATCAGAACGTAGAGAGACAGAATATAAAGATCTTACTTTAAATTCGTTTAATAAAGCGTATAAGGAAAAGCAAATTTCAGACAATACTAAGACTAAATTGAATAATATTTATCAATTGGCAGGTCAGGAGTTAGGGTAATAATAATACAGTTTATTAACGCTTATATTATAAAATGTTTTATTATTATTAATGTTTTATTATTTTAATTAATAGGGCTAATGGAAAGATAAGACAGAGGTATGATATTGATTATGATGGTTTCGGAAAGCCAATCACGAAGGAAAAGAAGAAGAACGTTGATACTTTAAAAGGTAATTACTATAACTTAAATTGTCATTATTATTGTTATTATTAATTACTTAAATTTATTAAAAATTACTATATAGAGTTTTATAAAACACTGATGAAAGCAAGTGACAAAGACATTAAAGTCAAAAAAACTGTTTTTACTGTAAGAATATTATTTCATATAATAAACATACTAATACTAAACTTAATAATAAACTAATAAATTAAATTATTAATAATTATTTAGTTAGACAACCTAACATCTCCTAAGAACATCAAAACAAAAAATATATTTTCTAACAAGTCTCCCAAAAGTTATCAGTTAAGCCATCAAGCTAACTTAATCAACAACAATACTAATCCTAATAGCATTAATACTAATTCTAACAATAATAATGTTATTAATGGATGCGTTGGACTAGTTAACAGAAAGATCGATGTCCTTTTTTCTAATAAATTAGTTAAGTCTTCTAATTTACTTACTATTAAGAGTGCTAGACAAGAAAATAATTTCTATAATAGACCAAATGGATTTGTATTAAAGAAAAAGTTTGAAACAGAAAGGTATGGCCATGGAAATAAAACTGAAAAGGAACTTTACTTAGATTATGAAAATATTAAAAATCAAGCATTTCATAAATGTTAGAGTTAAATGATAGTGATAAGAGTTAGTAAGAAGAAAATAAGTAATCTTAGTTTTAATTTTTTTAATTGATTAATCAATTTTTATTAATAATTATAAGTAATGATAAGTTATTATATTTTTAATTATTTAAATAATTGTTAAGTATATTTTTATAGATAATATTTTTAGTTTGTTATTTTTAGTTTATTTTATTTTATTTCCATTTAATAAGAATTATTAAGTATAATATGTCTTGAAGGTAATTATTATATTCTTATATCTATAAGTGTAACACTTATACTTTATTGAATTCTTAATGTATTAAGTAATACTATTAAATACTAATAGAAATAATAATCTAAATATATAGAATAATTTTAAACTATATAATAAATATAAAATGAAGCTTGTTTTAACTATTTTAATAACATTTACAATCATCTTTAGTGTGATTAGTAGAAAAGGACCTAAAAGAGAATACCCACCCGGGAAATTCATGGGATATTGTGATATGGAGGAGAGATGTTATAGTGGTTTAACATGTTGCTCTACAGAAATAGATG
>Ga0100378_1006900_pt1 | contig 10199 bp, 6 predicted proteins | sample CryGeymeta201502_FD_81535 | JGI IMG/M metagenome (GOLD analysis project Ga0100378, IMG submission 81535) | Groundwater microbial communities from Crystal Geyser aquifers in Utah, USA - Crystal Geyser metaG 2015-02 | ecosystem: Environmental > Aquatic > Deep subsurface > Groundwater | place: USA...
ACCCGGACCATCTATCACAACACAACTGAGTCAACTATTACAAAGACGTCTTCTCCACATTGCAGTTGACATGTTGTCATCCGTCCTGACCAAGAATCCGCACTTCCACTGGAAACAGGCGGATCTTGATTTCATTCACTCTTTCGAAGAGGCTTGGAGAGCGCTCGATGGAACGGAAGACTCTAAACCAAACGAACAGGTGGTTCACTATGAGTTTCCTAACACCGCTACTAATTTGGATCCCGGAATGATTCTTCTCTATTTCCGACAAAATCTCTGTGGTTCCACTTTTTTTCATCGCCTTAACGAATTCGTAGGAGACATGCAGGACGACAACAACGAAGTACCATCGACAGACGTGGAGATTCCATTTATTGCTCACGATTTTACTTTTTATTACAACAATTCTCCCTCAAAGCTAGACCCGCAGTTTCAGAGTGTCAGTACTTTGACAGAAAAAGGCGCAGAATTCTGTCGAGAGGCTGGCGCAGGAATCGCCATTATTGCCGTCTCACTCGTTAACGCAAATAAAGAGCCTGTCGAATCAATTTGCTTCGGTAAACCTTTGCTTGAAGCTGAAGGGGGGATCACGGATGTTCCAGTTGAAGCCATGCAATTGAAGAGAGCCAGCAAAGAAAGCTTTTCACAAGGAAAGAGTAAAGATCCAACAACCTGTCCTGTATTCGTCCGCGTGAGCATTACCTCGACAGTGTCGGCGACTGAAGCTTTGCACAGTTGGGTGCTGTTAACGCTCAACCAAGTGTATATTGCTTGGTGTACCGAGAGACACCTGGAGCGAATGCAGCGCAAAATGATCCGGCGGATTCCTTCGCGATCAAATTCTACCAATAATGAAATTTTATTGCCAGAAGACGCAAAGCGAAAACAGATCGACAAATTATGCCCTGGTTTACCGTCATTTGTTTCGCTGATGGACAAAGGGTTTAACTTGCCGCACCCAGCCTTCAAGAAAACAATACACGATGGCGTCATTCGTGCTTCTACAGTCGCAAATGTGACAATGGATCTCTTGGAAGCGATTGCTTCTTTGTCGACAACTGAAACAAGAAAGTTTGTATCTCCTCCTGATTTGTTTGTGGCGAGGATTTTGCGATCAGAGACACCTCAGCGGGTCACCTTTTCTCGTAGTCCGAGCACTCGAAAAAATGCGAGAGTAAAGCTTGTCCACGAAGTGCAAAAAGAAGAAGAAACGATTTTGCGCGACAAGCCAATTGACTGTCCGGAGTATATTTGCTTTTATTGCAGTACCCAGCATGGAGGAAATGGCAACGACGACAGCAAGAATCTGCCGATGCTGTTCAAGGAAGTTGTTGTTGACGACGGAAATAGTGATAAGAGTCTTTCCATTGATCGTCTAGAAAAATTGAAAGAAGCAGAACCCCATGTATTTTCGCGTTCTTTTGCATTTGTATTGAGTGTAAAACGCAACCGGAGGACGTTCCTTGCCTACAATTGGAATCCTCACGTGGTGAAAAAGTAAGCCAGCATGCATCGCTTTGAGCTCAAGCTAAGCCAATGTCAGGCAACTCTTCTAACTTTGTTCTTCTTTGTCTTTCCGGCTAGAATTGTCTCGAAAATGTCCGACATGGAACGAAAGTATCTTTCCCATGCAATGAATGCGAAGGAATGGTTGCAGCTACGCGCACTAAACATGCTCTCGCCCCCGGCGGAAGGCATGGCGGGTGGAATCATGGAAAATGCGGGTGTCCCATTCAAGGCGAACTCTACGGATAGCACCAAAACAACTGAAGCTCAACAGTTGAGAAACGCTACGAGCGATACAAGCGAAGCTCTGAATAGAGCGCCCAAACCAAGGATCAGTCGCCCAACATCTATTCGACGTCCAAAGCTTGTTGGACAGTCGGTTGAGGGAGCTGCAATGCAAGCCATGGCCGCATCTCGAGCACGAGCGAGCAATAAACAACGATTCGGGCGAGGCGGAACACCGGGTAAAGCTGGCCAGCCACAGAAGGGGCAGCGCAATGATGATAAACGAAGACCTGGAAGACCAAAGTCCAAGGACGCTTCGTCGCCTCTCGCCCCGGTACTGAAGAAGCAGTCACTACCCGCTGACAAGGCCTTGGTTCATGCGAGGAGACGACTTCAAGTGCTACTGACAGGTAGCCCTCTTAGCATGCCTAGACCAAGCCTTCAACATTGGACAGCTATGAAAGCGTTGATTGCTCATTGGTGGCCGACGCAAGAGAAGGCTACAATACCCCGTTCAGTCGCCGACTTTTTGTTGCGGAACTCCCCACGAGCTTGGAGCGATGTCCGCCAAGTACCAGCTTGGCCGTCCAGATCGCTGAAATCTTTGGTTCTCACTCTCGCCCATACCATTAGATTGTGGAACCCTGGGACTGTTTTTGTGCCCGTTCTGACGAAAGATTTAGGTAAAGACAACGCAGTTTTGCTGATGAGCGACATCAAGAGAGTTCGAAGCTGTAGATGCGTTGCCATTATCAAAGTTCAGATTTCTCGTTTTGGTAGAAAGGAACGGGAAAGGCTGATTTTGAGGAGTCAGGGCTGGCTCTTCACATTGCCTTGGCGCAAGCACGCTGGAAAGGATAAGCCGCGTCGAACAACTCAAATTTTATCAGAGAAGGACTCTGCTGGATTTGACAAATTGACGGCAGACTTGCGTGTAAAATTGAATCCCGATTCTTTAATTTTTGATACTTTGGGGTTCCTGATAGAGCGAGTTATGAAGTCACTTGACAACCGTTTGACGTTTGACGAGGTCATCCCGTTGGTCAAGAACGTGATTGTGTGGTACCCTTTGGACTATCAAGAACAGTAAGTCGTCACTTTTTTTTGGCTGTCGCTTCATTTGAATAGCGCATGTGTTCACCTCCCAACTTCTTTTCTCCTCCATTCTTCAGGTTGCCAAATCTCAACTATCGAGCCTTTGAAGTGACCATCGTTCTGTCGTCCTACAACAATCGTTTGATCAATTTCTTTGATGCTTCTACCCACTACGGGTGGTTGTTTGCGCATGCCACAGAGCGAGATTTGATTCGTTGTGGCAGTGATGCTTTGTGTTTCCGGCAGGAAATAGTCTTGCAGAATGGAATTCGATGTAAGGGCATGTTGTACGAAATGCATATTGCGGTTATACTGGCATTTTTGATGCATGAGAACATCTCACCAACCATCTGTTTTCCCGTTTCGCATATTAAACCAGCGACGTGCTTTATGACATGCGATAAAACGGATCCAACGAAAATGCAGCTGTTACTAATCTGCCGAACACAAGGCAGATTCTTGCATGAATATCTCTTCCGCACTGGATCCAATTCAGCCATGACTCTCTTGAACAATCTAGCAATGGAAGCAGCAGGCCTCGCTTACGAGAAACTCCGATGCTCCGCGAAGGATCTACGCCTCAACGATCTATGGACACAGTTCTCAACGTACCGCAAGAGAGGAGACGACAAGCCCACCTTGGAAGACATAGAAGAATTAATGATTCTCGTTCCACCGCGGCCTTTATTGAGCAAGCTCAAAATCAACGACAAACAGAAGGTCATGACTGTCTTGGGCAGTGGTATTCAGTGGTTCAGCTGCTGTGATTCCATGATGAAAGAGCCAGCTTTCTCACCTACTCAGGTCTTTCGCAATGCGCACAAGGGTATGTTGTACGTTTACTACATTCGAGACAAGGATGTCTTTCTCTTGCTTCGGTTGAATCTACAAGGCGACCTTGCAGCTCTGGATCTACTCTCTAGGGACGACCGGGCCACAATTGAAGAAAAGGCGCCCTTGATGATTCAAAGGCTGACGAACTACCTTTTACATTATCTCTGGTATTCTTTATGAAGGTAGTAGCATTGAGAAATGCAAGCAGCTAGCCGTTCTCCTATTGCAAGGTCTGGAGATCAAACAGAATCACGAGACAACTTCCATATTTTCCATATTGAATTGATTCCAAATTTTTTTTTGCGTCGAGTAAAAATGGATCTATGAAACCTCGGATAAGTTTAAGCACAGTGACCGAAATCTCCAGCAATGACCCAGAAGTCAAGAGAGTGCATAGATATCATAAAGGGACCTGATCTGTCTTAGCATCTTTAATTCATCTCGAATCCTCCTCACCCTAGTAGAAGCACCACCACTTGTTCTTGACCTTTGCACGAACTCTTCTCTTTTGTTGTTGTTGCTTTTGCTGTAATTATTGTTGTGTGCCATCAATCCGAATCCGAATCGGATCCATAACCTGCCAATAAACTTCCCAAACCGCAAGCAGCAGCAGTTGGCGCCGGTGCAGCTGGTACTTCCAGTTTTAGTTTCTTGGTGTTGACATTGTCATCCCCTTTCTTAGTCGTCATATACTCACCCCCCTTCCTAGCAACAACAATCGTATCATGAATGTTAGCAACCTTTTTTCGCTTTTTGAAAATAATTTGGGGAAACTTGGGTTTCGAAGTGTTGGCTGTTGTTGTTGTTGTTGTGTTGTTGTGGAGTGGTGGAACTTGCTGGCTTCTTGTATCGTTCGTTGGTTGTTCCTTCCGCTCGTCGTCGTTCGCAACATCGTCGTCATCATCATCATCGTCGTCATCATCATCCTTCATTTGTCCCTGTTCGATACGATTCACCGCTTGTGCTGCTCGAAAGGCTTGCAATTCACTTTCGGTCGATTGTTGGATCGATGCCTGTCGTTCTTCTCGTTGTTTGCGCAAGGATTCTAAGTGGGCACAATCATCATCATCCAAAGCCAACGTTCCTCGCATGATCGATTTTTGAAATTCATCACGATCCGCATCCTCCTTATCCTTGTTCGCTCGAAGTTGTTCGAACAGTGGAGCAGCAGCAGCAGCAGCTGTTGCTGGTCTGTTTCTATCCGTCGACGATGATGACTCTTGCCCTCCCACAATGGGAGTTTCTTCGTAACCACCACCTCCTTCTTTGGCAGTTAAGACAGATTTAGATACAAAAGAAAGACTCATGTCTTCTTCTCGTTGGTGATGTTGTAATTATTACTATTATTATTTGTTAGTGTTGTAGAGTAATAATACTAATGTGCAGTAGTGTACTTATTGTTTGTGTCTGTTTCTTTCTCGCTGGTTTTTCGCACACCAGTTGATTCATAGCAAAATAATAATAGTACTAGACTACTAGTACTACTAGTCTACTACTAGCTACTACTAACTAGAGCCTACTAGTAGTAGTCTACTACCATTACTAGCTAGTAGGCCTACTCTACTAGTAGCCACAGTAGCTAGCACCTACTCTAATAGCTACAGTACGTAGTACTACTGTCGCTATGGTACTCGAGAGCAAGTAGACGACTCTGCGTTGTCGTAGTAGAGTTTTACTAGAGTAGGTCATGACTCGGCATCATTTTTTATTGATTGCCCGGGAAAATCTGCACTTCTTCAAATAATGTGTTCGTCTACCGTACCTCTCTAATATTGAAGACGTTGAAATGGGATTTTCCAGTATTTTGCCTCCGATCTGTTTACCAGGTTTAACATCCAAGAAGTCTACTACGTAGTCTAGTAGGTCTTCTACTGCTACTACTAGCTAGTACTGTAGCTACTCTACTAGCTAGTAGTAGTAGTAGCTAGTTTGGTTTACAGTCACACTATTATTTTACTGTGCGAATTTCTATTCTACCAAATTTTGGACAGCAAACTACTACCCTATCTACGGCCTACTAGTAGTAGTACTACTACTAGTAGAGAGTTGTGGTACTACCATATGTTACTTGTACATTATTCACTGTTTGCAAAGAGAAGAGTCCATTTAGTTTTAGAGACGACGACGACAACAAACAACAGCAAAATACCCCGGCTGCTGGGATAACTACCAGTAACAAACTTTAGCTGAACTTTCTCCTCCAAACACAGTTCCTGAGAGTATACATCTCATTCATCTGACTGTCCAAGATCACCAAGAATATACTAGAGTACTGCTCGAGGACTTTTAAAAAGTCAATACGTACTACTAGCTAGAGTAGTACACACAGCACAAATACTGTATATAAGAATAATAAAAAATGCCCTGTTTTTTATGTGGTCGAAAAGCTATTCAGCATGTGGCTGTACAAAGTCGTACGTCTTCGTCTGCTGCTGCTGCTTCCAACAACAATAAGCAAAAGAAGAAGAAGAAGAACAACAACAACAGCAACAACCAACAGCTTCCTACAGATGCTGATTTTGATGATGATACGGCCGCTCTGGAAAAATGGACGAAACAGCACACTCCAACAGCAACAGCAACAGCAACAGCAACACTACCAGCAACAACCATAACAACGCCCCAGAAGAATGTACAACAAGCACAGAAGGAACAGCCAAGGACTACAAAAACCAGAGCACAAAAAAGAATGGAGAAACAACACATGAAACCCCCCAAAAAGAAGAAGAAAACGTGTGCCTTGACTCCCAGAGCCATGGATCGAGTATCGAGTGGTCCCAGTAGTAGTAACAGTGTTGGAAAGCAGGATGGCAGCAGAATTAGAAAAAGCAACCATAATGGCAATAGCAATAGCCAGAGTCACAGCGACAGCGACAGTAACAGCTGTAGTGAAGAGAGCAGTACGAGCTACCACATGGGTATTGATGAGACGAAAAATCCTGTCAAAATGTCACCACGAGCTGTCTTGGCATGGCAAGAAAAACAACAACTACAACTACAACAACAGCAATTACAAACTACCCCAAATACCAACGAACGTAACAACAACAACAACACAACGACAACAAAAAGCAGTAACAGACGAGACGATTATTTGCGTTCTCCCTTTGAATTGTCTTCGGTGAGCAGTCCTGACCAAAGTTTCGATTCCAGTGGTCAGATCAAGCCGAAAGCGAAAGCGGGGGGAGAGGATCGAAAGAAACCACCGAGAACGCAACTTCGGTACGGTGGCGGAAAGCCGCTAGACGATACAACTACTGAAGTACATCCTGTAATCGTACTGAAATCAGAACCATTGTCAACCAAAAACCAGTATCAGTTACCATCGACGGTGGGAGGTGGAGTTAGTGCTACTACAATTACGTCTCGCTCAACACCAGTGGCAACCCCACCGCCGCCGCCGCCGCCGCCGCCGCCAGTACCACCACAAGTAGCAGCAGACGTTTCGAGAACCAATTCGTGGCGCAAAAAACACGATCATGATAGTTTCAAGGATCGAATGATACGGAATGTAGTATTGCAACAGAATCATTCATTGTCGTCATCAGACGACAGTGCTGTCAAGGCAGAACGTCTCGGAGGACATTTGTTCTTACAAGTGCATTCGAGAGATGCTATATCTCCTCGATCTAGTTTGGCCGACGATGACGATGATGATGAAGAAACAGATTCCTTGTACACGACCAGCGATATTTTTAGTGACCATCATTTGGGTGCAGCTTTTGCCGATACGGCTACCTCCATGGATTCTGCAGCTCGAGAACGGTACATTTTGGCGTGCCGTCTCTTACGGACGAGAATGACCCAACCACAACCAGCACCTCCCATTATGCCCATGGAACGAGAATTGCTCGAGGATTTGTTGGATCGTTTTCGAAATTCCGATGCCGCAGGATCACAAGTAGCGCACGAAGCCTTGGCCAAGATTTTGGACGACGACAAGGTTCAAAACAGCTTTGCAGCAAACGATGATATGGAAGAACCAAAGAATGTTGTGTGTTCGCGTTCGCGATCCAATGCTTCGTCGTCCAATGCTGCGATTCCTCTCGACACTAGTCTCGAAGAGGATTTGACCGTTGCTAGCATTCATGAAGAGGAAACGGGATTTAATACAGTATTGAAGCACCATGGTCATAAACAACAACAACAGCAGCAGCAGCAGCAGCAGCAGCAGCAGCAGCAGCACACGTATCCGAGATCACAGTCATGGAAGGATGAAAAGAGTTCCAAGATGACGCCACTTCTCGCCGTTGAAGGAGATGATGACAAGCTCTCGAGTGCCAGCTTGAAACTTCCAATGGAAGTGGTCTCATCGTCCATGGTTCGGTTGGATGGATGGGACATTGATCGACGAGAGCAGTACCCCTTTGAAATCATGGGTCTCGATGCAAACACCCCACCAGAATCCCGAGTGTTAACTCCGGCACTGATGGAGTCACTTCGCGGATTCTTCCCTTTTGCCGTCAGCGAAGACAACTTTTGGCTCAAATTTTCTCTGGCCCGGGATGGTGCATCACTACGATCACTACTGCTCAAGTGCATGGCGTCACAGCACACGATTCTAGCTATAGAAACAGACGATGGTTCTGTATTTGGATCATTTTGCTCTTCGCCATGGCAAAATCATGACAAACAAAAGTGGTTTGGAAGCGGGGAGGCTTTTCTGTGGCGGCTGAAACAGTCTCGCTATATCGATGATTCGCAAGCCGCCACCGGGAACCGTCGACGACATGTACCAAGCAACGAAATGGAAGTGTATCCTTTTACGGGATCCGATGACATGGTCCAGTACTGTACTTCGTCTACTATTGCCGTGGGAGGCGGCAGCTGGCAGGATATTGCTTGTCCTTACGATGGAGAGCCCACTGGGATTGGTCTAATGATCGATGGTGATCTGGAAGGAGGGGAAACCAATTCTTGCGCCACTTTTGCCAACCCTCGATTGTACGGACGTTTCAAGAAGGGCAATGAATTTACCATTCAGAATTTAGAGATCTGGACGCTGACGCCGTGCGATTCTATTCCCTTGGCGGAGCAGCTCGAACGACGGAAGTATTTTATAAAGGAAAATACACAACCAAGTCCTTCGCCTCGAAGATACCAGCTTCCTCCCTTGTAGTTCTACGGCATTCGATAAAGTTAACCGTATTGAATGTTAATTCTTTTATTTTTTCTTAGCTCTGCTTAGATACAATCTGGAATAGCAGGGAAGTCCTCTGAGCCTTTGCTCATAAAACTGCTCATGCTATCTTCCACAACTGCATCCATGCAGCTTTCCGCAATCTCGTGGAGCTTGCTTGGCGCTCGCCTGTGCCTCTTTTGTGGCCTTATCTCCTTCAATGTTTTATCTTCCTTTGTTTGCAGGTCGAGAAGGTGCAAGCTATCGCTGCTGCCGTTTTTTTGTCTCCTTGTTTCATCACTACCAGTGGATGCTGAGTTGACTAAAGCATGGCCCCATTCGGCATTGGCGCCTTGTCGCTGCGTGTCAGCGCTGACTCTCCGAGGGGTATTTCTCTCTCTGGCGTTCTTGGCGGCCGCATTCAATGTAGAACCTAACACCCTCAGCTTCGAACCAGACCTGCTCATCGCAACGGACGATTGGGTCCGCTGGATACCAGAAAGGGTAGACAAGCTACTGCGGCTACTTCCAAAGCCGGTACCACTTCGGTTGCGACTAAGCGACAAAGCTTGTCCCTGGATTTCTCGTTCTTGGCGCAACGAAATAAAGCTATGGTGAGCATCCAACCCCATTTTCGTTTTGAAGTTTGTCTTGCACAGCAGGTCTTTGACTTCGTCATCAAGGCGTTCGAGAGCTGCACGATTCACAAAGTCGTTTCTTTCGCTTCCCTCCAGCCAATAGGTAGTAAGTTCACCCTTGCCTTTCATTCCTATCTTTCCCCTGTCCTCTAAGTTAAACAAGCCTGCATATTTCTTCTCTAGCTCTGCTTTAGTGGTGCCTGAACAGTGAATTCTACCAGGAAGACCTGATGATTCATGACGAGCAGCGGTGTTGACGGTATCCCCGAATACGCAAAAGCGCGGGTTCAGAGATCCCACCACTCCACTGACGGCTCGCCCCGAATTCACTCCAATACGCATTTGGATGGGTGCACCATCGACAGGCGATTTGACATGCCGACAACAGTGATTCACAGCAATGGCAAAGTTTGCGACCTTCCGGGCGTGCTCGTCATCTCTTTTGGGCAGACCGGAGCAACACACATAGGCGTCGCCAATAGTCTCAATTTTGAAAATGTCCATGCGGGTTGCCAAAAAATCACAAACACTATAAAGGTGATTGAGCATCTCAATCACCTGCCATGGAAATAGCTGGTGGCAAATGGAGGTAAACCCCACCACGTCGCTGAAAAAGAAAGTCACATTCTGTATTCCAATACAAAGATAAGAGATATCAGTAACTAAAGCAGCATTGGCGGGTACAAATATACTATTTGTGCAACTTACATCGTGAGAGAGGGGCTGTACAGTCTCGCCTGCACGAAGCCCTTCTGCCACATGAGTCGGCAACAAAGATTCCA
>Ga0100378_1006908_pt1 | contig 10195 bp, 15 predicted proteins | sample CryGeymeta201502_FD_81535 | JGI IMG/M metagenome (GOLD analysis project Ga0100378, IMG submission 81535) | Groundwater microbial communities from Crystal Geyser aquifers in Utah, USA - Crystal Geyser metaG 2015-02 | ecosystem: Environmental > Aquatic > Deep subsurface > Groundwater | place: USA...
ATTATTTCTTTAGTATGAGTGACAAAGACAAAAACTAAACAGAATCCACCCTCAACGACACCTACTATGATGACTCTCCTCCCAAATTTGTCAAATTCACCAAGAGCGAGAACTCGTAGATCATGAAATAGACTCAACTGGTGACTGAGAAGGAGTTAGAACGAATGATGGCAAAGTTCAAATAGGCGCAAGTGGAAGTATACGAAACAAAACTCGACAAACTCAACTCAGACCAGAAAATCAACAGAGGAATAGCTGTTGGAACATGTATTTTGTTTATTTGCTTGGTTGCCTTTCTGGCGGTCGCTGGCCTTGAAACATATAACAACCTCCTTCACAAAGTTAGCGAACTCGAACACAGTAATAACGTGGCCAAGGAAGACATCAAATATTTACACAAACTGCTATCAAAAGAGAAGGACTTCCTTTTTGAACTCAACTAGTCCTACTAAAACTTGAAGGAAGAAATATACGACATCCATATGAATGAATTGATCAAAGAGGAGAAAAGTATGCACATCTTCAGAAAATACAGCCAACACTTTGATTTTGATATCAACAACACTCTTAGCTTCAAAGAACACTTCAAAGTGACAAGAGATGGAGTTGTCAAGAAAAAATCGGATTAAGTCAAAATGTTTACGAGCTTTGAACCTATCCCCGAGAATAGCATACACTATATTCAGATTCAGGTTGTGGAAACCTTGTACGGAATGATTTCCGTAGGAGTGATGCCTGACTATAAGGTAGGTCAGGACTGTGTCTACTGTGACAATTCCAAAATGTTGTACTTCTACTGTAAAGACGGATAAATCTACAGTGGAAAAATATTAGGTATCCTGCCATCATATCGCAAGACCAGATTCACTAACATCAAGAATGGAGACATATTGACTATGTTCATCGACAGGAAGTCAAAAGATGTGGTATGGTATGTCAACAGCAGATACGCTGGTTCTGAGTCCCTGACATAAATTGAAGAAGAAATATACCCCTTTATCGAGATGACCTCCAGAGGTGATGAGATCAAGATCATTCAATGATTTGACATACTTATCGTCTAAATTTTTATATTTTGATTAATCAAAATCGGGTAAAAATAAAGAAAAAAATGAGGTTTTTGTTACATAGTTTGTCATATGTGTGAAATTATATCCATTTTTCATTTTCAGGGCCTGGTTCTGATGTTTGCTGTGAGTCCAATTATTATAATTTGTCAGAATGAAGCCTAGGTTCCAAAGTCAGCAATTTCCAGCCTACATGTCGGATTACTACAAATAAAAGGAACTCAATGAAGACACACTCAATATCTCCAGCTAAGATACCACAGATTCTGTCTTCCACAAAAAAGTATTCTCAATCTGTGACATTCTTGGCAACTTTGGTGATGGCTTCATATTGGTCCACTATGAAGGATATATTTATTTGGTTGACCAGCATGCTGCTTCTGAAAAATCTCTGTTCTTGCAGTATATGATTACACCCTAAAAGAGATACTCCGTTGATGTCGACATCTTGATCACTTTACCCAACTACTACAGAGAAACTTTGGTGTAGAAGCAGGCATTGATCAAGAAAGAAGGCTGGTAGTTCCAGATAGTCGCCAAGAAGGCTCAGCAAACTACAGTGAAGCTGATCAAAGTGCCTGAGGTTTATAACAAAGCTCTAACAGAAGAGGATTTCCTTTTCGTCATCGATAAGCTCTACAATGAGAGGCATGAGGATACAGACGCATATTCTGAAAATGAACGATTTGCCATGGCGACCTTTGCTTGCAAAAATGCCTACAAAGTGGGTGATATTCTGAAACCAACTGAAATGAGAGGTCTGCTAGACAGTCTGTACAAGATGGATGCTCCTTTTAACTGTCCGCATGGCCGCCCAACTTTAGCATCTCTCGGTAAAATCGATACTTTGCTTCCTCCTTCAAAGGTTAAGAAAGAGTACACACTTTGATGACTTCCTACCTTATCATTTTGCACATTTTAAGCTACCTTGTATAGTTGCCGTTATTCTGTGCTACTGATGAAAATTCGGGAGGGCATTATAATATGGACATTGGGAGGAGCCTTAAAAAGTGAGCGAAATATATCAATTTGTTAATACAAATCGACATCGTCTTCATTTGCTCATACTATATTTAAAAAGATGAGATCAGATACCATGGAACCTCGCTACAAGAGCGAACCATCCAAAGAGGAGAAGGAGCAACCTGACAACCGACCCACAAAACAGCTTAGCTTCAAGTTTGAACTTGGAGGAGCAAACAGTCTTCACCAGTTCTACCACCCTTAAGTTCCCAAATAACCACTCTCCAACGAGGAAGAGCACAAAGATTCAGCTACAAACTTTCCCAAAGCTCACTCTGCTCTCAAAAATCGTGAAGAACCAATCTCCAGAGGAATTGTAATTCCTACAACCTACAGAAACCCCAATCCTACACAAATTTTTAAATCTAAAGTTTCTGTTCTTCAGACTGCACCAATCAAGTCTCCAAAGAAGGCAAAAGTGAAGGAGGAGGTCAATAATTCCCCAGATTATGAAAATATCGAAAAATACATAAGTTTGGATGCCGATCCATCAAAGAATAAATATTTTTTTTAAGAACTCGATCAATAAGACAATATTTTTAAGAACAATAAAACTCGAAAATCACCTGTGGTTGGATAGCAAGACTAAGTTGAGGAGCCTTTCGATCGCGAGCTGACCTCTAAAAAATTAAAACAAAATGAAAAAATAAATCAGGAAAATTTTGAAAGAGGACAGCAAAGTCAGGAGCAGTCTTAGGGTGCCAAAAGGTCTGCTTCCAAAGTGAAAAGAACAGCCATTAACAAGAGAATTCAAATTCCTGATCCTGGAATCGCAGCTCAATAGGAATATATCAAAAAATTTTCCTAACTCAACAGTTAAATTTTGAGAGAAATTGGGCTAAACAAACATGTTGATAAATTTATCACATAATACATGAGGAGTAAAAGAACCAGGCCGGAAGTTCAACAAGTTCATCTAAAAACAGAGGTCAAAAAAATGCCAGAAGAGGAAGAACATGTCTTTGAAAAACTATAATATCAACCTTAAGCTCCCAGACGTCGTCGTTAAAGTGCAGAGATCTATTAAGAGTAGAACCTGAAATTTGAAGAACAGCTAAAAAGATAACATGAGGAAATTCATGGCAACAGTGAATCTCGGGCTAGAAACGAGGTCTTAGACGCTCAATTCAATGAATTATTGAACGTAGGAGAAGGAAATTTTTTTGAGGATTACCCAAACATTGACAACGAATTTTCTTACAATCAACATTCAAGGCAAAACGATGGATGTGACGATTTCTTCTCTTGATTATTTTCTCGAACCATAATTGCACTCAAACTATTATCCTTTTTATTTGCTTTTAAAATATAAGTTAAAGTCATTTTATTATTAATAATATGAATACCGAGTATCAATTTGAAATAGTTGTTACCTCTCTTAGCCTCAAATAACCAATTCCACATTATGGCATGTTCCGAGTTACTCTAGTTGAAGCACATCGATAAGTCGAACCTAATTCGGCATTCTTTCAAACAGAAGTGCAAAAAATATACGCTGACCAAAAAATAATCGATCTCAGCTCCATTAGCTCATTTAAATTCAGATCAACTAGCGATGTACCTGCCAATACTTTTGTTCTCAAATACTAAATCAAAGGTCTATAAGATGGGGTGGTCCATTCTATTGCATTGCCTGTTCACCGTATGATCAACGATTTTAAAACTAGCAAAAAGTGCATGTTTGTTGAGAAGTATGAATCTGAAATGTCTAGCGTTGACTACAAAATTCATGTGTCCAAGTACGAGCATTCAAATTAGGAAATTGTCAGACAAGAGCTTATCAAAACGCAGGCCAGCAATCCAACTGAATAAGAACCTCTCAAAGATACAGAAAGCAATCGGATGTATGGAAGCCAAGCTCGATCTAGATTCCGACCTCCTTCCTTGACTATCTCAAAGAAAGAAGATAAACTCAAAAAACTTGAGTATCTAAGCCTGAGTCCAGTCCCTGGAGGCAACGAAGAAACCACATCACCTGCTATGACCAAAAAAGATACATTTGAGGACGTTCCTTCTGCAGCTTTGCTTAAGAAAATATCAAGTTTGCCGTAGGCCTAAATAAAAAAGGTGGATTAACTATTGAAGACCCATCATAGAACCGATGACGAAGGACATAAAAAATCAACTTTTAGCTACAAGCTGAAAATAGTATTATTCATGGTCATCATCGGCATTAGCTTTTTGCTCTATGATACGTTAAGTGATCGTTCGATAAAACAACCACCCTTAATAAGGAAAATTCCAACAAAGAAAGAAAAAGATCCGAAATAACAGTTGAAGCAACCTCCAAAAGAAGACAAAAAACCCACCAGATCAAAGAAGGCAAAGAGAAAATGAGAATAGATCTTTTTTAACTATATCTGAGATTCAATTATTTGTAATGCTGCCACGATTGATTTGAGTTATAATCGTAAGAGAATTTGTTCTGAAAATGATCCATTGCTTCTTCTTGATCAGCAGACACGGAAGGTCCCGATTAACAAAATGGTATACCGATTTCTTGAGCCAACACGAGCGACAAAAGATACTAAAGTAAGCCTATTTTTACCCAGAGAGGTGAATCAGTTAGTCATTACCCGTCAGCCCAAGATGTGCAACTTTCTGGACTACAAGGAATACAAGATAGTTTACAAGAGATTCGCAAGTCTCTATTTCATAACAATTGTCGACAAAGATCAAAACGAAATGGTTGTTCTGGAGTTGATGCAAAGTTTTGTTGAGATCCTGGATAAATACTTCGGCAATGTTTGCGAGTTAGATCTTATCTTTAACTTCCATAAAGTGAGCATTTTCCTATTCAGACCTACTTCATTCTTGACTAGCTACTAATCGCCGGCTATATATCCGAAAGCTCCAAAAGTTTAGTTAATAAGGAACTGCAAATACAGAAAGATCTTTTTGACTAAAAAGAAGAAAAGAATTCCAAAAAGTGATTTGCCCTCTCTTCTTTAAAGGCATTGTTTTATTCTTTAGGTCAATGGAGAGACCACTAAGTATATTATTAATTATTTGATCGTTATATCGAATGAGTTGTGAAGCTTGCAGCCAAAGAGATAAACAAATTAGAATTATCAAGGCAGACTATGAATTCTAGCTCAGAAAAACTATCGAGGATAAAGCTGAGGAAAAGGCTCTGTATGAAATCAGTGTGCAGAAGTAGATCCGGAAGTGGCAAGAGAAACATCAAAAGTAGAAACTAGACCATGAGTAAAATAGCAAAAAATGGATCAATAAAATTGATGAACATTCCCAGAAATGTCAGGAACAAATCAAACAGTTTCAAAAGGAATGCTAAGAAAAGATTAGCAAACATTAAAAGGAGCTGGAAAATAAGCACAATACTGAAAGAGAAGAGACTGTTGAGAAGTATGAAAAAGTGATTGCTTAAATGAAACAAAAGCATTAGAAAGAAACTAGGGAATTGGAGAAATCATACAAGAACAAAATGACATCAATGGAACTAAAATATACCACTGAGATTGCCAGAATGACTCTTGACGGTGAAAATAAACTAAAATTACTGAGAGAGGAACTTGAATCTATCATTTTGGGTGTAAAGAGTGAGAAAAATGCTGAAGTTAGAGCCAATGAGAAACTACAGGAATAACACAAAAAATAAAGAAACAGACATCTTGGTGAAATTTATGATCTCCGTTCGAACATTTCTAAACTTGAAGGAAGCATTAGGGAGCTAAAGGAGAAGGTCAGATCTAAATAAATTGAAATATAGCAAATCAAAGCTCAGATTTTGAAGATCAACCAGCAACACATGGAGGAACTAGAGGAATCAATCCAAGAGCAAGAGAAACTAAAAAGAGCTTGGGAAGAAGATGTCTAAAATCGAATTGAGCTGTTCTACGAAAAGGAACTGGAAATTACAAAGAAGTACGAAGCTTCTGTTAAAACTATCGAGGAAATACGATCAAATGAAATCGAGCTTTATAGGAGTAACATTGAAGAGATAAAAACCTGCATTGAAAACAGGCAGAGTAAAGTCTAAGATCTGGAATAGATCATTCTTCTGAAAACTAAATTGTCCAAAAAAGAAAGAGATTACGAAAATTTGTAAAAATAAATCAAGTATGTTCAACTTGAGTTGGAAAACAAGGAGGATGTCTTCAACAAGCTCTTTATCCCCACTGTAAATTCAACCCATTTCAATGATAACAATATGCTCAAACGCAAAGAGCTTAAAAGCAAAAGACCGACCAAAATTTGCAGTTCGACTGGCAGAGATATCCTTCACGCGCTCAACCAAAACAGCAGCAATTTACCGACTTTGAGCAGTGTGGACAAGAAGTACATACCTCCCAGGAGTAATAAAATTCGTTGATATTCATGCTTTATCACTTCTTGAAAACTACAAAAAAATCACTTCACTTAATCAAATACTTATACTTGTACCTTGGCTCCTCTTTCAGCAATTACTTGCCTTTGACCAGCTATAGCTCCCACTTCAAGCGTTCCTCATGCCTTTTTTTATCCGTGAACTCTTGGTATTATTTGTACCTGTCTCTCTCTGCTCTCGATATTTATGTGTCTATAATGACATCTTCATGTTTTGAGTTAGAGTTGGCCCTCGACAATTCGCCTTGATTCTACTAATGCATTTTCCAAAGTTCCTCAGCTGCTGAATATTTTTTTGTATATTCGCTAATACTTCTTTCAAAGTTAGCCTCAGCTTTTTTCTCCATCACCCTTCTCTTGATCAACTTTAAAGGCCTTTTGAAAAATGATCTATCTACTTCTTCAGGTTCTGTCACAATTCTCATTCCTTTGCCTGGAACATCATCATACCTGTCCATTTATTGGAAGCTAGTCGATGCTCCTCTAGTCTGATTTCTAAGTATATTTTCAATGTTGTTAGAATAGGCATGATTCCTTCCATGTTAATTTACTGTATTCATTCTGACTCTTGAAGGTGAGATCCATTCTGACTCGCCAGTAGATTCAACATAATTTCTCATTTGCTTCTTGTACTTCTTAGGTGACAATTTCACTTTTTTGTTGTTCACCATCACTACATTGGGTTCATCCTCATATTCAATCGATTGATGATTCATTGAAAACCTAGAAGGATCGCAAGAGGACAGCTGCTAAGGCGGTCCATCTTCTCCAACTACAATAATGTTGTCATCAAGATTTATCTTCTGGCTGAAACCCTTATAAGTGTGTAGCCTTTACCGCTTGATTTAGAGGGATTGTTTGGAGGCCATTTTTGGATTTGACTATTGAGTTTCTCTAACTGCAGTTTATCTTAGATCAATGCTTTCTTTTGATATTTTCGATTTCGGTGAAGATGGTATCCCAGTGATGAAGGGATGACTCAGAAGCTCAGCAACGCTTGATCTTTGCGTCGGTATGATTTGAAGACAACTATCTAGAAAATTTTCGCATGCTACTGTAATTCCAAGAGGGTGAGGAGGCACAACCATATTTGTCAACTGTTTGAAAACTTCCTCTTCTGGACCGAGATAGCTCCAAGGAGCGCTACCAGATATCATATAGATAAGCAGACATCCAACACTCCACACATCAGAAAGGGTCGACACTCCTAGTTGTTTGACAACTTCAGGTGCCATATACGGATAGTTAGTCCACTTGAAGATACCTGATTGACTGACTTAATGCTTTCGAAGGATATCTCCAATGCAGTAATCTGATATTTTGACTGTTCCTGCTTAAAAGAACAAAACATTGCTAGGTTTCAAATTATTGTGAAACAAGTTGTGAGAGTGAAGTTCGGCCAATCCTTCCAAGATCTATTTGGCATACTTTGCTGCTGCAAATTCAGATATTCTTCCCTTGAGCTCTATTTTTTGCTATAGGCTTCCTTTGGTTGACAGTTCCATCAACAGATGAGCCTGACCATCCTTCACGAACATGTTGTCATAACTGACTATATTTTTGTGTTTCATTTCTTTCATTTTTTCAAATGATTTGACTGTTTCGCTGCCTTTATCTTTCAAGTTGACATCTGAAGGAATATTGCTGATAAGTTTTTCGGCACATTATTTTTTATGAACATTGTCAAATACCCGATTGACTTGCCCTCTATCTCCCTTTCCTAGCTGTTATCGTGCTTCGTATCTTTTGGAAGGTAATTCTGCTTTATCAGCATTTTCTTAAGAGATGGTGCAGCCCATCTGTATGTTATAATGATTATAAAACCCTACAATGTTGGATAGAATAGGTTATAGATGATTTCACTTAGATCAGAGCTCGACTCTGTTGCTTCTGCCTTGGAATAAATCTGATCCTTTCTCCACAAAGACGTTGATATTCTCGTTTAAGTTAGGAATTTCTTCAGTTGCCACCAAATCGACTTTGTTGTTGTGGAATTCAGCAATTCTATTGACATTGTGAGGTTCAACAACAACTACATATCTTCCATTGATGCTTGAGTTCAAAACACCAGCTCTGAAGCCAAAATCACTTGCGGGTGAAGTGACGAAGATAGTGTTACTAGAGTCGCCAAGATTCAGAGGTTCGTATGAGGCTTCATTGGGAAGCTTGAAGTACTTGTCACTTGCATAGTTGAGTACGCTCTAAATAGATACAGGTTTACTCTGAATTTGTATACTCCTGGGTAAGAGTAGAAGTTGGTTTGGATGAGAGCAGAAAGAGAGCCGAACTTGCTTGAGCTGATTTTCTGGCCGTTTTTGGTCCTGGCCAACTCAGGAACAAGGCTATTCAGGACATCAATGAAGAGATTCTCTCCAACTGCCAAGGTAGGCTCAAAGACAATAGCCTTGACATTGTTGTTTTTGATCTAATCTCCAATCTCAGCTTCAGTCCTACCCTGCGAAAGGATAACATTTGCACCAATAGCAGCAGTTCCTAATCTGGTGATGTAAGACTCTGATTGTTGAGCAGGTGAGACTCTAAGCAAGAAATTATCGCCTTTTTGAAAGTTGAGAGATGTCAATCCCTTTGCCAATGCCTGTGTCTGGAAGTTGACCTCCTCGTGATCCCAGATAATATTTTGTGATTCGAATCTGACCGCATTGAGGGATTTGTTGCGTTGGTATTGAGCGTTGAGGGCACCAAACCTATTGGCAAGTCGCAGCACTGTGTTCATAATGATTGATTAAATATTATTGAGTACTTCATAAATATCAGCAGCAATCATCTTTCTTCTAAGTCTCAGTATTCTGTCTCTTCAGCAATTTGCTACCCGTATATGATATCACTCCCACCTTCTCCTCTTCATCAAGCTTACCCTTTATCTCCTCGGCCATGCTTGTGAAAAGCTACTCAATGTTAACACCAGTTTTAGCTGATGTTTCGAAATAGTTGACCCCCATGGAAGAGGCAAGCTCCAGTCCTTCTTCATAGCTGACCTGCCTATCCTCGATGTCGACCTTGTTGCCAACCAGAACTTTGGTAACATTTTAAGAAGCATGCATTTTGATTTGTTTGACCCAGTTTTGTATATCCTCGAAGGTCTCTCGCTAGTTGACAGCAAAAGTTAATACTATTCCCATGGCTCCTCTGTAATATGTCTGAGTGATGGTCTTGAACTTCTCCTGGCCAGCAGTATCCCATATTTGTAACCTAACTCTGTGCTTACCGATCATGATGGTTTTGATTTTGAAATCGATACCGATGGTGGTGAGATGTGAGCTCATGAAGTTGTTATCACAAAACTTGAGAAGCATATTTGTCTTGCCGACTCCACTGTTCCCAATGACTAACAATTTGATATGATAATCGTAGTTCTGACTTCGTTGCATTTTAAAAACTATATATTTTATAAATAGAAAGATTTTGTTAAACTACCATTAAACTGAGCAGAACAAATCTTCGAAGGTGTTTCAGAATCTTTTTGATGCTATTGACCAAAATAAAAAATATGTTGATATGGTAAAGTTAAAGACTGTTATCAGAAGGTTTATTCCTCTCCTTGATGGGCCTATTCCTGTTTTACTTACTCGGGTTTGACCTCCTCTTCCTTCTTTTATTCTGGCTTGGTTTCTTATGGTTTCTCTTCTTGCTCGACTGGCTATGTTGGCTATTAAAGCACCTCTTTGGTGTCTTCTGGATGTATTGGCTCTCTTTTTAAAGCTATTTCTTCTTCTTCCTGAGGAGTGTAAGGATTATTG
>Ga0100378_1006911_pt1 | contig 10192 bp, 9 predicted proteins | sample CryGeymeta201502_FD_81535 | JGI IMG/M metagenome (GOLD analysis project Ga0100378, IMG submission 81535) | Groundwater microbial communities from Crystal Geyser aquifers in Utah, USA - Crystal Geyser metaG 2015-02 | ecosystem: Environmental > Aquatic > Deep subsurface > Groundwater | place: USA...
CAATGTCTTCTTTCGAAGAAATCTTTTCTTTCGAAGAAATCTTTTCTTTCGAAGAAATCTTTTCTTGCGTAGCAATTTTTTCTTGCGAAGTAACAAGCGCATCGTATACATCCGAACATTTACAGATATATATATTTTTCATAGTGCCAATTGCGTTCGATATTGAAATATTTATAAATGGAGACCCGCATGTACTGCAGATTGGTTTGTTAAGTTCGAGAGACTCAAGATAAAAACGCAGCTTAGCCAGTTCTTCTCTTGTCCAGTTCTTGCCGAGCCTTGAAGCCTCATCGGCTAAATTCCTGATAAATCCGGCAATACCCTGCGGGTCATAGGCTGTTACATTTGTCTTTAAAAAAATCATAATTGATCTCCTGACGGGTTCTCCACGAACATAAATGTCCATGGGCTCTCATAAAAGTATACGCGGGATCCCGCCCAGAATTAATTATTTTTGTTATTTTGGGCAGCTGGGTACAAGTTGGGAGCTTTTAAGATTATAACTTTATGTAGAGAAGTATGCCCGGCATCAAAGCCGGAGAGCCCAATTTTACAAGGAGATTATAATGAGTCCCGCCGAAGCACCTGAAGTACAGGAAGCACCTGAAGTACAGGAAGTACAGGAAGTACAGGAAGTACAGGAGGAAGTAGTACAGGAAGCGCCTGCGGGTACACAGGGATTTGCAGAGGTCATTAAAAGATTAGACCAGACTGATGCGAATCTGAAAAAGCTGCAGAACGCAATATTTGCAAAATCGAGAATAGATAGTAAAGAAAAGAAAAACAAGTCTGTAACATCCCCGGCCGTACAGCCGGCGACGGGCCCCGTCCCGAATGAAATACAACCGGAGGTGCAGGCCGCACAGGCCGCAGATAATGTAGACTGGCAGCTCGATTATTTCCGCCTGAAGATAAATGAAGATCACGGCGTTCAACTTACCCGTGAACAGGCGAAATCAGTTGCCGCTCTTACCGTTCAGGGTGTGGGCATTTCGCACGCGGTTAAACTTGTCCAGGGCCTTGATGACGGAGGCGAACAAAAGGTAAAGGAACACATTTCCTTACCTAAGTCGCCCGGAAGTAAAGTAACACCGGCCGCGAAAGATAAATTCGCAGAGCTTTTATAGAAATGTTTCTGTTATAGCTCGCGATAACAAAAGATAATTAAGGAACATAACATGGCAACTTATAATCAATTTACGCCGCAGGAACTGGGTACCGTTCTCCGGCGAAGCGTCAATGAGACTATTAAAATAGTATCTCAGGATGCTTATCCCTGGGTGTCCATGCTGCCCATAGTGCCGGCCTCCGGTAATTACAGGCATGAATGGAATAGCTCGGGCTACAAAGTGTTTTCATCCACTATTTCGTCTTTCACAAGCGGCTCGCCCGCTACTACAACGGCAACCATAGAGGTCGCTGACGCCGCCGCGTTTCACGTCGGCTCCACTATCACTGTCCGTGGATCGGCTAGCGTGGCCTTTCAGGTCGGCAGGATAACGGCAATTGATACAAACACAATCACGGCTGTTAAAGACGACAGTGTTGCATGGGTAGATCCTGCCGCGGGTGCGGTAATCCAGACTCTTGCAACCGCACAGGCATACGGGACAGACGACACGCTTGCCAAATTGGAAGACAACGTTCTATACACAAATCCGATCCAACAGTTCGCCCCCAATATAGCGATCCCGAAAATAATCGCTAAGGCCAAATATGCGAACAATGAGAACTGGATGGATGTTGCCAGCAGAGAGGTCGCCTCTCTGATTAAACAGGAAATGGAAAGACAGTTCCTGCTTGGCGATGCAGAGGAACCACTCGGTTCATCCGGTATAGCCCAGGCAAACGGTCTGGTAAATTTCCTTTTGGACTATTCGCCTAACGTAAGCGTCGGATCTCTGGCGTCAAACCTGACTGCCCTGATTAGCGCAGTAGCCGGGGCCGAACGTTATCGCGCCTTCAAGGGTGAACAGCTTGTAGCTATTGTCGACCCGGCCCTGAATGCCGCCATATTTACTCTTCAGGCTGCATCCGGCGGAGCAGTTAAAATCAAAGACACACAGGACCAGATTCCGGAGCTCTACATCGCCGGTCACAAATTCAAGTACATTGTCAGTACAGACCTCCAGGAAGTCTCCAGCTCAGGCTGTGGATGCTTCCTCACCTGGAAGGACGCCGCTGGCCAGACAAACTTTGAGAGAGCCGTAGTCGAGGATGACTTCGGGATTAACCTTTCTCTTGGCGTGTCAAACATTAATATGGGAGCTTTGAGTTTAAGCACACTAAAAGTTGCTGCCCCTCATACCCATATGTTGTTCGTAAACAGCGCGACTTACCCCATCTAACATATCTTTAGCAATGTCTTTTTTCTCTTCTCCGGAGCCCCGTAGAACAACCTGCGGGGCTTTTTTATTTGATATAGGCACAACTGGGGGTTTTTACGCGTATACTTTTATGAGGGAATAATATTAAGGAGTACATATGTCTTGGACACCAAATTTAGTACCAAATTTGATGGCTGGTTTGAATGGCCAAATCTATATTAATCTAATCAGGTCCAGGCTGCGCGAAGTAAATACGTCGTTTATCGACAATACTGAACTCTTGGATATTATTAATCTTGCAAGGCTATCGTTGGCCAGGGATTACAATATATTCGTTAAGACTGCGACCTGGTATGCCGGCGGTTCTCCGCCACAGGAATGGGATTCGACTATTGACTACCCTGATGATTTGATTTCTCATACGCATATAATCAAGATCACATATAATGGCAATAACATGAATATATTACCTGCACAATCAAACGACTCCATGTTCTCCGATACCGGCATTCCGACGGAGGTAATGCCGTATGATGCATCATGTCTCCTTCTTTATCCGATCTGTTCAGAGGGAACGGTAGTGATGAAATATTATTTTAAATTACCGGATATAGAACTTGAACAGGCCAGTCCGGAAACATATTCGGACGATACGTTGCCTGAGTATTTCAAAAACTATATAGCCTTTAAATCAATGGCGGAAATATTCGGACGAAGGCGGGATGAAAACAGGCAGAACTATTTTGAGTCGCTTGCCCTCCATGAAACAGACGTATTACTAAATGCGCGATTTGCATCCAAGAGTAAAAGGGAAAACATTTTTGTGTATGGCGGAATTGGTTCTCGAACAACTATGAGCCGGAGATAACCTTTGGCTGATAAAAACACACTCAAGGGCGATAAAGGTGTTTACCTGATAGCCCCGTCATTTATAGCCCCGAAGTCAGAGCTGCAGGCCTCCGATAGCCTATACAGCGCATATGGGGCCCAGATAAAAAACGGAGGGATAAGACCGTCCAAATATCCCGAATTACTTAAGGTCCTTCCGGTTGGATGCCTGGGTTTTTATTGTATATCAGATACACACATTATTTTTGTTACTTCATCGGGCCTGTTCAGGTATAACTCGGACTATGAGCCTGCTACGTATCAGTTTGCAAATTATAAGCCGGTGACAGGCGTGACACATATTGACATGCTCAGGTATGGCGACATCGTTTTAATCCCCGGTGTATATGACCAAAGCGCTGAAATAACAGATGACATTCTGTATTATAACATAAATACAGACGAGTCAGCCCCTTCGATACCTCCATTTAAAACCGTCCATCCGGCTATAGCACAGGCCATTGAAGTGACAGTGACTACCGAGGCTGGAACAATTGGCCCAGGGTATTATCAGGTATATACCACCCTTTACAATGCTGATACAGGCGCAGAGACGTATTTTATCGACTCGACTACAGTCCTTGTCACAAATAAAAAAAACATACTTGTCACAGTTGCCTATTCCGATGGATCAAGTGGAAAGTTAAGAGTGTACCGCACACTGAAGTCTCCGTCTGCGATGGACGCCAGGTATGGCCCTGCCTACCTGGCATACGAAGGTAATGTTGCCGACGGGGTCATAACACTGTCCGATCCGGATGATTCACTTAATACAGTTAATGAATATGGCGGGCTATTTGATATAAAAGAGGCGACAAAAGACTTTGTTAATGACGAGTACCCCGATCATTTCTTTAAAGATGAATGCTCAATCAGGGAGTATGGCGGCAATGCGTTCCTTATCGGGGTCGGAAATATGGTGCTCGTACTCGGCAATACCGAGAACATAATATGTAATGTCCCGCATATAATCGATACCGAATCGCGCCCACTTGCTCTTGTCAGACTGAACAGTGCAATACTTGTTTTATGTGAAGACGGGCTATACAAGATAAAGTTTATAGGAGATACGCCTATACTCCAGATCGTATGTTCCGGAGACTTTACGTCCAGGTCAGAAATAGCGTCGGATATTTCCGGCGAAGTCTGTCTTATCAGGACCGAAAACGGCATATCTGCTTTCGATGGTGTACAGGTCCGGAATATCCCGGTTATGAGCGGTGTGTCCGATGAGGGCCTTTGGACTACTGAGTATGGGGCAGCCGCCGGTACACATACGGTAATTGCAGGGCTGCCGGTAGATGCTGTTCCTAACCTGTATCATGGCAAGTATTTTTCTCCAGCCGGCTCGCTGGCTATTTATAAATTTTCAGACAGCGAAGAGAACACGTCAGTTATTACGTTCTTGACTGATTGCGAAGATGCCTTTCAAGTGAAATTTTTTGAGAGTATAGCTCTGTCATTTAGTAAAGGCTCAAATGACGTAACGATATATCCGGCCTTTTCAATTGACGGGACTACGTATACAGCTATTGGGGATATTACGATAACGTCGTCTAACTATATGCAGCCAATTACAATGGGAATACCGCAGGGCTGTAATTCTGGAAGACGGTTATATATAAAACTGACTGTTGTATATACGTCATCCGACTGGCTTTTAAGAGGCCTGATCATGAAATATATGCCCACCGGAACCTGGTATTAAGGGAGACTGTTGTGAATAATCTAAATAATGTTATGCAAGCAGCCGTAAAAAAATACATTGCCTACACCCGCCCTGTCGAAAACTACGCAGGCACCAGCGAACGGGCGTTTAGGCTGCAAACAACGCCCTCAGGTATGCATGCCAGGGTCAACCTTATAGATCAGTTTGAGTCCGAATTGATCGGTGTCAGAAGGCGCCTGTCGCTTATGGGATTGTCGCCAACATCGGTTGAGAGTATCGTTAACCGGATGCGCGGTAATTTTTCATCCAAGTACGGCGACCTTTTGGCTAACGAAGCCATGGCGATGGAGCAGGAACGTACTCGCAGAAAACAGGCCCGTTCATCTTTTCTCCAGGGTCTTCTTGGCCTGATTGTAGGCAAGATACCGACGCCAACGGACAACCTATATGGACAAGCCTTGAGAAAGAGTATTGAGTATCAACAGTCGTTAATTAACAATAAGCCGGGAGTTTAATCATGGCTATGGATTTCGGATCTTTTTTAACCGGGCTTAAAACATCGTGGGCAAACTCTACACAGCGTAACCAGTTGGCCGGATCGCTTATTGCATCAATGATGCCCTCACTTATTGAACAATCAATGAGAGAAGGTGAAAGAACACAGGCGCTTGACGCCACATATGGAGCCCTCCGCGCCAATATTAAATCATCTATAATCGAACAATTGTCGAGTTTAAAGTCCAGTGGCGGTGGAGGGTTTTTGCGCGGTAGAGAAATCAATGATGTGGTTAATGACTATATCACCGGCAAATCCGTTGACACTTCCATAGAGCCTGTTTTAATAAGTTTCTTTAATAATGCAGTCCAAACACAGCGTGGCTATTATCAATCCCAGATTGGAGAAGGCCAGCCGATTTACAGGGCTGCATTTGACAAGATAGAGGCTGAAGGACTACCGGGGTTATACAAGACACCATCACAGACAACCGCTCCAGCGGCCAGGCCCGCTGTGGGGCCGGTACAGCCCGCTGTGGCAGCCCTGAGGGCTCTGGGGGCCAAACAGCCGGCACAGCCCGTTGTGGCAGCCAAGCCGGTCGCAAAGGCTTTATATGACATACCCGCTCCAACAGAAGGCCCGATTGGTGAATATGCTTTTGGCAAACCCTATGGCGTCCTGGAACAGCCCTCCCCGGAACAGCGTGCCATGGAAAAGAGTATTAACGATCAATATATAAAGGAACAAAAAGACAGGGCCAAGCCGACCGCGCTTGACGAGTCTGTTATATACAGTATCGTGTTGTACCCTCCATCAAAGGGTCATATGACATACTCTGATGCCGTGGATTATTATGCGAGTATGGCTGCCGAAGACAATCCTTACACTAATATCGACACAATTAAAGAACGGGTTAAAAAGGCGCTGGCTGCAAAGGGCTGGCGTGCCAACAGCGATATGTGGAAGGCCGGAGAATAATATGCCAAAACAGGACAAAATCAACAACGATAATGTTGTGGATGTTACAAAACGCTATTTGTCTCTTGTTGCGGAAAGCGACATTAATTCTTATTTATCGATTAAAAATGGTACGTCCGGCTATATGCCCAACCTGTCAAATATAATGGAAAGATTTAATTTATCAAGCACACCCGACTCTATACCGGTACTTTGTACGGTGATGCACCGTATGTCTTCAATGACGATGTCATATCTACCTCAATTATTGTTAAAGGGTGAAGGCGACATAGACGAGCAGGAGGTGCAAAAGATACAGGACAGGTGGGATATAATAGTTGAAGACTCCTACCGCCAGCTTGAGAACGCAGTACTGGATGCGATTGGTTATGGCGTTGGATATATTTACCTGTCTGAAAAACCGACTACTGATGAACAGGTCCCGCGCGTGGAGCTGTCGTACGTGGAACCCTGGAATACTTATTTCAGCGACAATATAGTTGTTATCGTAATCCCGGATGATGACGGGATTGAGATGGGGTTTGGGTGGAACTATACAAAAAACAATAGCGCCACAGGGCATGCCAATGTAAGTATCTCCCCGTTAAAATTTGCAATACATATATGGGACACAGTTGAGAAGAAATATTATTTCAGGGATCATAACATTTTTAAAGAAGAGGACTATAATGCACCGCTTCCTGTATGTGAGATAATAACTAATCCCGGTCCGGCCAAACACGGCCGTGCGCTTCCGTTATATAAGCTTGCCGTCAGCCAGCAGTATGCAATAGATATGGAAAATCTGGCAGTATTATCAAGCGAGGATATGCTTATATTCCCCAAATTCAGGAACCTGTCTGCGGCTGTCCCCGGGTCGAATACCCGCGGTAGTAACATAAACATAGATGATTTGACGTCGCCCAAGCCGGCAATAATCAATGCCGATGTCCAGCTTATTGATTTTCCGTCCGTACAGGTCGAATACATGAACATGCTCCAATTCAGGACCGACTTGATTTACCAGATATTCGGTATCAATAGACTCGCAGCAGGGACATATATCCCCCCGCAATCGCTGTCCGGCGTAGCCCTGCAGATGCTTTTAAGCACGTCAGGCGCAACGATATCGCGTATAGCCAGGTCTGTGATAGGCGCAGTAAAGTCGATGGCCAACTTTGTTGTATATGCCTCATCAGAGAGGTCTGGAAACAGTGGTATCAATATAACAATTACTACGGATTCAAAGATTGACAAAACCAAACAGTTCAAGTTCCTGGTGGAATTCAGCCAGGCGCTTAATATCCCGCCATCTGTCTTGCTGCAATTATGCCCCGACATAGCCGACAATGTAAAAAATCAATTAGCGGAGATCATCGATCTACGGGGCGATAATAGCCTGGTGCCTACTGCAGAGCCGGGCATGTATGTGGCTCCCGCAGAAAACATTCCTACAGAAGAAAAGATTGAAAACCGCTTCGCTGAAGACCGCTTCGCTGCTACGCAAGAAAACATTCCTACGGAAAACATTCCTACGGAAGAAAACATTCCTGGCAGCGGTTTTCGAGGAGACCTGTTTTGAATATACGGCTTGATTATGTTAAAATAGTTCTATCCTCCATCGGCCTTGTGCTCGCTATTCTTGCGTCGGTGTCCGGTACGGTATTGTATCTGTCAAGCCGTGGTGAGCGAATAGCCATGCTTGAACTTAAGGTTGAAAGCACTGACGCAGAATTAATATCTATCGGCAAACGTATCGATTGTATATCGGCTGATATCACCTTAATTAAAATCGACATGGCGAAGTTAAATGCTATGCTCCAGAACATTACGAACAGTCCCCGTTTTCGCGATATTTGTGTTGTCACACAGGAGGAGCGGCCGCATGACGGATATTGATAATGAAATAGCAAAAGTAGAGCGGGAGGTCAGGTTGGCCGCATTAAGCAAGTTTAAAGAATGGATTGACGGGCTGGCTGCCCCAGACCAGTGGGATGCTAAAGTGCTATCTGTCTTTGTTAAGCAAAACAGGACTACTGTAACCGCCGGCGATATGAGCGAGCTGGGCGACCTGTTTACATTTATATCAACTTCTTCTCAATAGGAAACATACATGCCAAAAGGCTCATATCTGTCTTCCGCTTTCAGGCGAAGTAAGGTTAATCCGAATATGATTTCGGTACCCGATCTGTATCCTGATGAGCCCGGCTATGACATTGGGGCACTTGATACTTTACTTTTTGCAGGCAGGTTATTCTCCGGACCACAGATATTTGCCTCTTCCCTTACGGTTGACAAGGCGTCTGACAGCGATGATGCCGTTTGGGACTTTTCCCTGCTTAGGCCGTTTGTAAACCTGAAGAATTACTATTCGGGGGCATACCAGGAGTTTGTCTCCGGCCAGCCGGCTGAGGCTACAGCGCTTGAAAAGATATATCTGCCATCGGAATACCTTCGTGAGATAAGACAAAATATCAGGGATGCACAATCGAATCTGGAAGACTTTAAATATCTTTCTCTGGAAAGAAAACAAGAATGGTTTAAGACACACCTTTATGACGGCAAAACGGAAGCCGATCTGGCCGTATCCAACTATATATCCAGGCTGGGCGATATAAGCGACCCTGGTTCGGGTGCGAGTTTTTTATACACACAGAAATTACTTGTAGACTTTGAAAACCAACATCCGGTTAAAGGGGCCCTGTTGTCTCTTATAGTCGATATTTCAATGGATACCCTTACAGATCCGCTTTCGTTTTTCAGCGGCGGCAGATTAAGAAAGGTCCCTGAATTTGCCAACGATCTGGTAAAAACAGTAACTCATGGGGCCGGAATTGCAGGAAAGTTTGCAACAGGCGATATAGGCAAGTATATATCCAGGCTTGCCGGCTATGCTGCCAGACGTATACCAGTTATGGGAAACGTGGCCAAATGGAAATATGAGAGAGATTTGAAGTCTCTCCTGCGAAGGTACAAGGGCAGGCTTGACGACCTGTCTTCGTTTATAGGTAAAGAAGTTGACGATGCGGTCAGGGAATTGAATTTATCCAGTGGCGCCCTATCCGGTAACCTTACAGACAAATTAGCCGCCGGGTTAAAAGATATGTTTCCACATGCGCTAGACAATGTTAACGATACAGGCAATGTTGTGATTAAATCTATTTATAACGAGGTCAGGGGTAGTATACAGAAAATTGTGGACGCCGACATTTACGGCAAGCTAAATCTCGCCTCCTCCGCAGAGATCCGTACCGCTATCTCCGGTTATCTTACTAAACTGTATGCCGGGGGTTCGTTTGACGTTAATGTAATAGAGGATATAATAAAGAAGTCGGGTGACGACGCAGACAAGTTTATTGCCCTGCTGACTAATAAACTCTTCCAGGTAAAGATAGACAGTATTATAAAGAAGACGGTTTATTCAGCCAAGTATATACACATGGAACCGGCCGAAGGTGTAAAATATCTTAAAGACGAACTGTTCAGAAAATTCAAGCCGATCCTTAACATGGAAGAAAGGCAGCAGACATTCAGGGCCCTGAATGTGTTTTTTAATGACCTGGCAAGCGGGTCTCCTGTCCCTGAAATGTTTATGGGCACAAGACCACAGGCAATGCGTGATATGTGGCAGGGCACGAAAGAATTCCCTTTTCCATACGATATATTCGATCTTGTGGATACACAGTTAAAACAGTTTAGCAAAATCAGCAAGAGTAAAATTGAAAAAATAACTGATATGGCCGATGACCTGGTTACATTTATTGATGATAACAAATTACTGTTTGATAGCCATATTGGTCATGGGTACCCTGAAAGGATAGCGCAGTTTATTGACGATATAGACCAGGCAGCCAC
>Ga0100378_1006912_pt1 | contig 10191 bp, 6 predicted proteins | sample CryGeymeta201502_FD_81535 | JGI IMG/M metagenome (GOLD analysis project Ga0100378, IMG submission 81535) | Groundwater microbial communities from Crystal Geyser aquifers in Utah, USA - Crystal Geyser metaG 2015-02 | ecosystem: Environmental > Aquatic > Deep subsurface > Groundwater | place: USA...
AAATAGCTACATTCCTATTTCTTTTTATTTCTAATTTCAAAACTCTGCTTCTCAATCATCGTACACGATGATTTTTTCGCTCAGCGCCGTCCGGCGGCTGAGTGTTCCGGCTGCCACGTTGCCGAGTAAACAAAAAATCTATCTCAGCCGGAATGTATCGAAGCCACCGGGATCCACAGAATCTCTTCACTCCCGGGCATCTCGATACTTTTTCCCTCATCCGTCATGTGTCGGATTCGGGAAAAAACTCGATGACCTTGCATTACTTTCGTGCCAGGTGGCTGAGTGTTCCGGCTGCCATAAAGCCAAACAAACTCACAATCTTTCACAGCACGAAAGTTTTCTCACCCCGCCATCCATCATTTTCCAAATGAAACTTCCCTTCCGTGTAAATCCGTTTAATCCGTACAATTCATGGTCCATCTTAGAGCATGCCATTTGTGGGCTGTTCATTGTTTGACTTAATCTCGGCATTAATTTTTATAACATTATCCCATATTTCTCAATTAATCATACTTTACCGCTGTTCCAATGCTCAGATAATTATTAAGTGCATGCCAATCTTTACCGTTTAGCATAATAAAACGACACTTGCCTTCACTAAAGCGGGCATAAAAATCTCCGAGTTGTCTCTTCTCTTTTGAATCATCGTTATTGTATCTATCGCTTCCTTTATATTCAACTATAATGATAGTACCATCAATTAATTTTACAATAAAATCGGGGTAAAATTTATCCGTAGAGGTTTGCAAGTTAAATGAATAAAGTTCCTGGCGTTCGAGGTTTCTTATCCAAAAATCTACATTGGGATTTGTATCTATGTTAAATGCACATTCAGCTTCTTCATCATTCATATCCCCTATTTGAGAATGGAAATGTTTTGAAAATCTGAATGAACCAATGTAATAAGCATTTGCCGGGTATAATTTCGGAAAAACAAAATCTTCACCTAATTTAAATCGGCTTAGTTCTTCCTTAACAACACCGGTTTGAACAAATAATAATTCTTGATACCCCTTTTTCTTAGCTTCTTGATAAAGATTTAAAATTTTTCTTTTAATCGAATCTTTTAATTTGAACCGCATAAATACAAGATGTTCAATTTGCAAAGCTCGTGTTTCAATAAGTTCATCAACTGCTGATGAAATAAAAACAATAACTTGAGCATAAGGAATAGATTGATGCCGGCATTCTTTTACAAGCCATTGAATTAAACCGTTTTTATCCATCGTGCTTGAAACAATTAGGGAAGATAACTCTTCTTGAATTATAGAAGCATTATAAGTATACGTATTACCTTTGCCGTCAATATCTATTAAACCTTTTGTTCCGCTGTCAACTTTGGCAGGGAATTCTTCCTCTGTCAAAGTCCTATTACATTTCGCTAAATTCCAATCAGCAGGCAGCAGAACTTCTTCATCAAAAACTCTAAACTCACCATCAAAATTAATCAGCAGTTGCGGTACTGAAAATACTTTCCCTTGTTTTTGCGGTGATGCGGTTTTACCGATGAATGATTTTATTTCTTGATATACCTTCTCTAAATTATCTTTATCAGTTTTATCGACAAGTATATCTTTTATAGCATCTTTTTCTACTTCGGTTATTTCTTCTTTTATTACAATCGATTTTGTTTCCGGGTCAATCTCAATTTTCTTTTTTAATCCGTGTTCTAAATTTGTAATGTCAGGCAGGTTAGTTACTTCAACTTGAATATTCCCGAAAAATTTTCCAAGTATAAACTGAGCGGGAGCCACTTCAATTAAATCAGATGCTTCTGCCGCAGTAAAACCGGCAGAGATCAGCGAATCTTGAAGATTTTTTGCTGTATTGTAAAAGTTGTCTGATGAAACAAAAGCATACGCTTTGTTTAGTTCTGTTCTCTCTTTTCTTTTAACATTCGGCATACGCAGTACACGCCCTAAAAGTTGTTCCACATCCTTGCTTGAACTTACTTTTGCCACCGAACAAAAAACATAAGCAAAGGGACAATCCCATCCTTCTTTGAGTGCTTGTTTTGTAATTATAAACCGTATTGGTTCATCGGCAGCAGATAAATCTTTTCCCTCAATTCCTCTTTCTGATCCGGTTGCAATTGCAATTTGTTCTTCGGGCAGATGCATCGTATTGATAAGAAAATTTTTAACCGCTACTACGTTTATCGTACTTTCAGTTTGACTATCGTGCTGTGCCTGAATTAATACAATCGGGCGAATATATTCCCCGGTTTTAGTTTCCTCTTCTTTGGCTATTTCTTCAAGTGTCTGCTGCTGTTTTACTGCGTTCGAAATGGCAGTTTGCCATTCATCGGTTGTTAATAATTCAATCGGCATTTTTATCATATCTTCCGCTTTTAATTCCGCAGCGGAAACGCTGTAAAGAACATTGCTTCTGTCATTACCTTTTGTTTTGGGAGTTGCAGTATATTCAATTATACAAGCAGGATTCAGTCTTTTTATAACCTCGAATGTTAATTCGGTTCTTGCATTATGCGCTTCATCTATAATAAAAATGGGATTGTTAAGATAAACTACGTTAGCGAGCGAATGAACCGGAATGTCAGAGCCATTTATCTTTTCAAGGTTTAAAGTTTTTTCTGTTTTCAAATGTTCAAAGTGCGAAGACAAACTGCCGTTCTGCTCATAAACTTTGCGTCCTTCAGTTTTGTCAACACGCCACGAAGCAAATGTAGAAATTATAATGGTTGTGTTCGACTGAAGTGTACCCTTCTGAATACTCCTCGCTTCATCTACTTTTAAGATTTCAACACTGTCGTTAAAATATTGGTTTAATGTTTTCCTGTAAGGATGGTGTGTATCAGATAAAGCATCGTAAGTTTGTTCCAATATCTGATTGCTTGGCACAAGCCAAATTACTAAAGTAAAATCACGGGCTAAATATTCTTTACTCGCAGCACCAACCGAATGTGCCGCAAGAAAAGTTTTTCCGCCGCCGGTCGGAAGACGCAAACACACGTACGGTATATTGGTAAACCCGGCATCGTTATATAAACCACGCTTACCAAAGTTTTCAAATGTAGAATCTGCGTATGCTCTGTTTACATCTTTTTCAATAGCACACCTTTGTAAAAATGTTGTAAGTTTTTCTAAACTATTTTGCTGGTATTTTTTTAGCATAATTTATTATTCGGTGTAGTTGAAGAAATCTATTTTTTATCTCTTTTTATTTTCCTAGCTTCTTTAAGAATATTCTTATCTCCCGTTTTCACTTTTCTTTCAAGTTTCTTTATATCAATTTCTGCAGGTAATTCTTCAGGTTTAATATTACTTTTTGCAAGAAGATCTCTCACATCCTGGTTATTTTTCACATGTTCATCTGTTATGGAAATCTCACCGTGGAAGTCCTGTTTTTTGATATTAAAATTGGTTATTTCTGTTGCAAGGTCTTTAGCCTTTATCGTAATTGTTGGTAAAAAATCAGCGAGCGGTCTGTTTTCAGGTATAGCAAGTTTATGTTTCATCTGCAAAGTAGTAAATCCTCCAAATAATGCACTATCACCTTTACTTCTTATTCTTCCGAAACCTTGTGAATCAACACCCCTTTCATAAATAACTTTCGAAAGTTCTGTTTCGGTAGCAATTAATTTTTCCCGTGCGGCAATTCTTTCAACTAACTCTATTCTTTCTTCAAGCAATTCTTGTTTTCTTGTTTGAAGCGCAAAATAACTTTGAGCAAAGGCAATCTGTTCTTTTTTGGGGTCACCGTTCTGAGCAATCAAATAACAGGCATAACGGGTCAGCATTATATCATCAACTTCTCTAACTGCATTTTTAGGCAGATTTATCATTTTGTTGACGTCAACGAAATGATAATTTGGCTCAATTTCGGCATTTAGGCATGATTCTTTTGCTTTATTTACAGTATTCAAAAAATTACGCCAATCGGTATAACCCAATAGATTCTGCAATTCACGGGCAAGCCAATATTCAAGCCCATCTTCTTCATACGCAGCCTCTTCAAAATTTTTATGTAGATGTGATATTATTTCTTTTTTCATATTTACCTCAATTAATTAACCTGTCTTTATCTCAACCGGTATTTGTTTGAAAATAATTTTTTCTTTTTTCAGCCTTGTTGTATTTAACCGGCTTGCCATTCCAAAAATTATTTTCTCGCCATTATATTTCGGTAGACTTTCAAGCACTTTACTTGTTAATACATTACCGCCGTTTACAGTTTTATCACCGAGTATTCCGTTAAACAACAAGTAATATGCAACGCCTTTGTATTTGCCTATTAACGGCGTGTTAAGTTTTGCATTTGCTTTTAAGGGAACGCCGGTTTCCGAAAAAAATATATGATAAGCAAGCTGTTTAAAAGTAACACCTTCCCCAACATTACCATACCGGTCAAATAAAGGTTCGCCGAGTTTACAGTATCGGAAACCACCGCCAAGCCCTTCAACTTTTTCTACGGTATCATTTTGTTTTTTTACTTCATAACCATTGATTACTCTTTTTAATCTTTCTGCTGTTATTTCTTTTGCAATGTCTTCTTCAAGTTCTACCAAGATGTATTTACGATTATTTTCGGTTTGTCTGTTAAGTCTTAAAACTGAATGGCCAAAAGTACCGGTACCAGCAAATGAATCTAAAAATATACCTTCATTAAATCTTGTACTAGCAATAAGTTTAAGTAAAAGTTTAGAAGGTTTTGGGAAATCAAACACTTTTCTTCCAAAAATTTGTCTTAGTTCGTCATCACCATCTTCATTAGATCCCCATCCACTCGCATTTAAATTGTTAATATCGTCAACGAGCCTATGACTTTGATTCTCAAAAGAATCAATTTTTACAAGGTGATCATTAATCTTATTTTGGTCTTTATCTTCCTTCAATAGCTCATTAATCAAACTACTCTTTAAATCGTCTATATAGCCATACTCAACACGTTGAAGTAAATCTTTTAATTTTTTGTATCTGGGTTCAACAACAATTCGACGTAAATATAAGTCCCTAGTAAAATATAGAGTATCTGCTTTTGCAAATTTATTCAAATTATCTTGAGTATATCTCCATTCGGCTTCAATTTCTACATCTTCCTTAAGTCGTCCATTCTCGATAACCAAATCACTTATCAGTTTCAAATACATATTTCCAACAGAGATGCGTTCACCTTTACTCAGTTGATGATTCGACTTGCTAAAGTTTGATAATGTGCCTTTTGGTATGATGCGATTACTGCGACTATTACCAGGATTAATACAGGGATAAGTCTCTCTTTTAAATTGAATTTCTCCGATTAAACCATTAAAATGTTTTGTGAGTTTTGAATAAACGAGAATGTATTCTTTGATACTTATCCGTTTTTTATCTAGATGGGTACCTTTTTTCTTTTTTTCCCACACAAGACATGTAACAAATGTTTTAGGTGTAAATATTTCATCGCAAATAAGTTTAAGACGACTCAGTTCTGTGTCGTCAATTGAAATAAATATTACCCCGTCATTAGATAATAGTTTCCTTAATAGTTGGAGACGTGGATACATCATACAAAGCCATTTATCGTGCCGTGTGAAATCTTCGTCTTCACTACCAACAACTTCATTAATCCATTTTTTTATTTCTGGTGAGTTTACATTGTCATTGTATCGCCATTTTTCCTCACCGGTATTATAAGGCGGGTCTATATAAATACATTTTACTTTACCTGCGTAATAAGGCAAAAGAGCTTTTAATGCGTGTAAATTATCTCCTTGAATAATTAAGTTCCCGGCTTCCTTATCCCCCGTGGATAACTCATCATCATATTCTAATAATCTGTAAGGAATTTCTAAGTGGTGTTTTTCGACAGCTTCTTTGCCGATCCAATTTAGTGTAGGCATATTATATCAATTTATCTGCTATAGTTTTTAACTCAGTTATTTTTTTGCTTCTGAGATTAGATTTTTTCTATAGCAAGATAATACTTTTATTGGTTTTATATTATTGCTGTATTTAAGGTTTTCTTATAGTCCATAGTAAATCTTCAATCTTAAGAATACAAAAACAAGTTCTAATTATTTTTTCTGTGAAGTAGGCGGGTAAGTCGCCAATCTTGTAGGACGCTTCACTGTCAAAGGTATAGGTGAAAGCCCCCACTGTCTTTAATAGTAACTTTTTTAAGCGCCATAACTTCCACTCTTTTTTATACGTTGTTACTTCTTATTTTTTCTTTAAGGTCGCATTACATCTTTTATATTCCGGTTCTACCCTCTTTTTCTTCATTAAACCAATTATTCCCTTTATAAACATTGCCATCATCATCAATCCTACCAGTCTTTTCTTCATTGAACCAATTAGACCCTTTATGAATATTTCCATCTTCATCAATTCTACCAACTTTAGATTCATTAAAATAATTAGTCCCTTGAAAAATGTTTCCATCTTTATCAATTCTACCTATCTTTTCTTCGCTTAACCAATTCGTTCCACTATAAATATTGCCGTCGTTATCAACTCTTCCCTTTAGTTCTTCATTAAACCAGTTGGTCCCGGAATATATTTTATTCCCTCTTAATCCAACATGATCAGTTAAATCATTATCTTTTTTATAGAAGGTTTTGCGGTATTTATATGTCGTTTCGGTATCTGATGCACTAGCTAATATCTTTCCAAGAATCCATAAAATTACCCCAACTACAACCAGGATAATAATTAACATGGTAAGTGTTATAAAAAGATATAGAAATAACTCAATGAGATATAAATAAAGAGAAACCCTTAAACCGGATTTAAAACCTGGATGAGCTATGTCATTTGTCCACTCTTTTATTTTTAATGCAAACCATAAAAAAGGACGAATAAGAAATCTATTCATTTTCCCGCTGTAAGGTGTAATTTTCTCTTTTCGGGTGGATAACAAATTTTGAAATTTATCAACATTATTTTCAATTGAGGGATTATTAATTAATCCTAAAATTGTTCCAATAACAAAAGGCGAAAGAAGAATATAATATTCCATATTTACTCCTTAACTTATTATTTGATTAAAATCATTTTTTTTATCTGCCTGTAATTTTCTCTTCCGACAGTTGAATTAGCCATTTTTGAATAAAAATCTCGATGACCTTGCATTACTTTCGCGCAAGGTGGCTGAGTGTTCCGGCTGCCATAAAGCCAAACAAACTCACAATCTCACTCAACCGGAATGTATCGAAGCCACCGTCCAAAGCACAAAAGTTTTCTTATCCGCCATCCCCCTCTGGGGCGGAACAACCAATCCTCCACGCACTACATCATCTCAACAAAACCATCTTCTTTATCTCGCTGTAACTGCCGCTTGCAATTTTGTAAAAGTAAATACCGCTTGCCAAATTTCCGGCATTAAATGTAGCACTGTAATTTCCGGCTGTTTTAGTTTCATCTACAAGAGTAGTAATTAATCTGCCTAAAGCATCGTATACGATTATTTTTATATGTGCATATGGCTGATGATTTATTTTTGGTACCGAATAAGTCAATGTCGTAACGGGATTGAACGGGTTTGGATAATTATTCCCGAGTAAAAAGCCGGCAGGAGTTTGTTCAAGATATTCATCAATATTTACAATGGTACCATATTGTTTCCCATTAATAACAGCCCCGATGCAAATTCTAGATGGTGATTCCATTCGATATGAATAAATACCAAATTTTTCTATTATAATTTCTCCCCAAAATATTCGAGAAATTTCGAAATTCCGGCTAATGACAGTATCTCCATTTATTTGAACCCAATTTGTGTCCTTTACATGTACTTTTTTTTCACCCGGGAAAAAACCAAATGCATTCGGATAATGAAATGAATACTTATAGGTGGTGTATTCGGACCAAAATGGATTTTCTAAACTATCTACAGGTAATTCTTCTAAGTAATCCCCGTTTTGATTTACATCTTCAAAATCCAGCATAAATGTTACACCGCTTCTTGTGGTATCATTCCTTTCCCAGGCTATAAAATCTATAGCGGGCGGATAAAACTCATAATATATTTTTTTAAAGTATTGCTTACCATTAATAATGCTGTCCTGTACAACTTTCGTGATAGTAAAAAAATTAGATTCGGGATAATAATACTGCCAAACATTACCAACTTGTAGAGGATTATATTCTCTTCTCTGACTGTAATATCTATCTACGAATTCTTCTGATACTTCGTTTACATATCCTATATTAATTTGAGCATAACACATACTGCTTAAAACGAATAATAAAATTATGTTTATTGTTTTCATACTAGAATTCTTAATTAAATTTTTAATATAGAGGGCAAGTTTAGTTCTCTTGCCCCGTTATTAACGAAATTATTTCATCAGCAACAGTTTCTTTGATACTTTATAATTGCCGCTGATTAATTCATAAATATACAACCCGCTTGGCAAATTTTTTGCATCAAAAACCACTCTATACTTTCCTCGTGTTTTGAAATCGCTCACGAGAGTTTTTACTTCACTACCAAGAATATTAAAAACTTTTAATGTAACCATACCGTCTTTCGGAATCTCATAGTTAATATTTGTACTTGGATTGAATGGATTTGGGAATGCATTATCCAAATAAAAGTTGAAATTTATATCTGCTCCTGCCACATATTTATGTAATACTGCATCGCCAATCCAGGCAATTTCACTATAAACCGAATATTTACCCAGCGAATCATATGCTCTTATCCTATAAGATATTTCGTCTTCAAAAACTGGATTTAAAGCAACATCATAATCAACATAACTTGTACTGGAAGTTTGTGCGATACCGCTCTCCCATGTTAATCCAGCACCTGTTCCTTCTGCCCTATCAATACTATATCCGGTCAAATCTAATTCACTATTAGCATTCCATGTCAATAAAGGATTGTTACTAACACTAGAACTCACTTGTAAATTTTGTGGCTTCGCTGGTTTTCCTGCATATGGATCAGTAAAATAGAATTGTATGGTATTTGAACCGATTACTTCAATTGTAAAACTTAATGGTCCCCAATTATAAGTGTGAGGATTACTCGCTGGTGACAATACATTATTAAAAGTTAAATCAAATGCATCTTCAGTATCTCCCCATGCTGCATCTTCATGATACACAGGTATGTAGCAGGCATACTTGAAACCAGCTACCTCCTGGTAGAAATTCATTTCATCCTTACCATTTTTGTTTGGTGTTGTTCTTGTGAGTGTATGATTTGAGGTATTTACGTTAAAATTCCAATTACCATCAGCACATAAAACATCTATCCAAGGATAGCGTAATTCAGGGTATAAAATCCGATAAATGTAAAAACCGATATCTCCGGCTTTATCATGTGGACTTGTTCTTTTTCTATTTTCTATTAAAAAATATTCGTTATTACTTATAGGTACTCTACATACCTGGTCCGTGGTCATATAATCAGTCATTGTAACCTCCCCGTCAGTTGTGATATCAGTATAGCTTATCCATCCTAACTTATATCTTTCAAATGAATGCATTCCTCTGCTTGAGTTCCATACCGGTAAATCTGTCATCAAGGCAAGATTTGAAACAAAATCAATATGTCCCGATCCAAAGAAATAATGTCCCAACTCATGTGCAGCAACATATAAAGTATAATCACGTCCATTATACCCCCCCTGTTGTTGAACTCCGCCACCAATGTCAGTGTTGTTTATAATTCTTTTACCATCAACATATAGAGTTGCGCTTACATTTAATAGCGCTTTGCCAGTGTAATTCATAAGTCTATCAGATGCATTACGATAAATAATATAAATAAAATCTACTATCCCATCAGTGCCTGGTAAATTTCCATTAAGGTTATCATAAACGGCAAAATTAACATAGGGATCAACTTTCATAATGATTTCTCGATTGACCTGTCCAATCGTAGAATAATAACTTTCATTATTATCTGTAATGACTAATGAATTATAAACATCACCCAATACCTGGAATGTACCATTTGACATTTCATTAAAGTATTGCGATAAATTATTCCATGCGTATCTTTCTCCTTCAGACGGATAAGCATTTACAAATGTATTTGCCCAGGTTGGATATGAATTTTTTGCCCATCCGTTATTTTCAATTTGTGGATCATCTTTGAATTGGGCAAAAATTACAAATACTCTAAGCACACCACTTGTCGGAATATAAGGTGGTGCATCTCCCGAAATAGACCCACAAACATCATCATTTTGAGCTCGTAAACCGGGAGAGAAAATAATTAATAATGATAAAA
>Ga0100378_1006913_pt1 | contig 10191 bp, 6 predicted proteins | sample CryGeymeta201502_FD_81535 | JGI IMG/M metagenome (GOLD analysis project Ga0100378, IMG submission 81535) | Groundwater microbial communities from Crystal Geyser aquifers in Utah, USA - Crystal Geyser metaG 2015-02 | ecosystem: Environmental > Aquatic > Deep subsurface > Groundwater | place: USA...
ATGGGAGAAAATTGGAATGGAGCAATCATAGTCGTGTTTTGATTGGGATTGTTTTTAGCTGAAGGCAAGCAAGTTGAAGCGTCACTTATCGACCTGTTGCTTTTGCAGTGGTTAGAAAAATGCTGTCTCGAGCTGTACCTGCTCTTTTCCTTTGCAAATTTTTCCCTTTCTTCTTGCCTTTTCAGCTAGGAATGAATGTACTGAGTTTTTGCCTCTTCAATCAGCTGATTTAACCATTTTACAGTTTATCTTTAAGCTAAGAGGAGCTCATCACTCTATTTTTTGATTTCAAATATTTTTTTCAAGTTATTCTCTAATTTTTGGCACTGCTCCTGTTTATGCTTGATCTATCTTTCTAGTCTCCCTATTTTGTCATTCAGATGGTTGCTAATCTGAAGGTATTTTTGCTCCTGCTCTCGAACATCTAATTTATTGATTTATTTCAATCTTTATATTTAGCTATCTTTTCTTTGAAGTTCCTCTTCGAGGTCTTGTATTTCTTTCTGGTAAAAAGAGATTTGTGTTTTTGTGCTGTTTTTGATCTTATGGAGCATGCTATTCTTGCTCTACAGTTAAAGTGTAATTTGCTCGTTGGCAAATTGTAGAGAACTAATTTCTTTGTTCTTAGCCTTCAGTTCCTGAACAATCAATTCAATCTGTTCTTCCTTTTCCTGAATGATGATAGAGGGGTTGGGACTGTAGTTTGAGACTTCTGTGGTTGCTTTCGATTGACTTTCAAAGTACTTGATCTGCTCCAATTTCTTCAGTCTCCTTGCTTGATTTTCATTATATTCCTTCGATAAGTTAAGTTATTCTGTTAATAGATCTTTAGATTTTTGTAAAATTTATATTTTCCTCTTGTGTCTGTCAATCTCTGATGCAAGCTACTATTTGCTGATCATCTCTGCTTTTTCTTATTATTTTTTCTAACAATAGGTTTGCCATTGCTTCCTGAGTTCAAGGCAACTTTCCCTTTAACAGTAGTCCTCATCTATGCTGACTGTGGATTTCGCGCAACTGCCAAAAGCTCGGTGCATTAACGAATTATAAACAGTTATATATCATGGTCAGTTATGGGCAAACAACTACTTCAATATATCTATAGAATCCCTAATTCCTCTTTAGCCCTAGCTTATCATGTTCTCCACGCTTAAAAAGCCATGACTAAGCTCTTTGTATATCCTTAGACGCACGTCTATCCCCGATTAAGACATCTTCGAGCATAGTCTCAAAGAATCATCAAGAAGAGGGTCCAACTCGCCTACCACTATCCTCGTCTTAGGCCATTTAAAAGGCCAGCGCTTGTCTGTTGAATTTCTATTGACGTAAGATTCATTTAACAGAATGGGAGAGGCTAGAGGGTCTTTCTCTACTTATCTCTGTCCCTAACCTAAGTACTCCTTAAGACAAAGTAGGAGGAGAGCAGGATGAAGAATCGCATCTGTGAAGGAGTGAATTCTTGAAGGGGTATAGATGAATCTGAGATCAGAAGCAGGGTAAGCTAGGAAAAATCCTGTGGGTTCAGGCAATTTTTCCTTCATAGCAAGAGCATAAGCTGAGAGAAGAAGATTAGATCCAGCTGAATCACCAGCCAGGGCAATTTTTTTCGGGCGAATGCTGCAATGCTTATGTATTTGAAAACAAAGGAACTTGTATACAGCCAGAGTTTCATATACAGGATCTGGAAATCTATATCTTGGTGGCTTTCCATAGTCGATGGAGAAGATTGGAACATCTATCTCTTTGGCCCACCTCCGAGTATAGTTTTGCATGGTTTCACTAGAAAGAGCAACAAAACCTCCTCCATGAGCATGAAGAATCACATTTTAAAAGTTATGGCCGATGTTTGTCAAAGGCTTGCAGCAACCGCTTGACTAGTAAAGGAAATTAATGGGTCTGTTTGATATTAGTCGGACTTGCACAGTTCTCTATGAAGGAGTGAACAAATCTACAGATTCGAATCTTTCTTAGTCAATTGGGATGTAAATTAGTCGACTCGTATGAATAAAGGGGTAGATGACTGTCTTCAACTTGCTGATGGCTCCTTTCTATGGCAAATTCCATATCTAAGTCAACTGGTTTAATTGTGGATTTCGGATGAAAGAATAGTTCCTGAGCTATGCCTCTTTGAAGTCTATCCAAAATCGAGGGTACCCAAGTCCAAAAGCCATAACTCCCAAAAGAGCATTAGATTGTCTCAGTTATGTCAAAACCGAAGCATTAGTGATTACAATGAGCTTTTAAAAGTATTGATACTATTCTCTTGTTTTTTGTCTGTTATGACATTAAACTACCTCAATGTTTTTGTAAGCTTGAGCATATTTTTGGTTCGAGTTCAAAGGAAAAGTTGATATATCATCCTAAAACTCAACAGCATGGTCTATCAGCTCCTCCAGGGACGCTAGTTTGCCCTCAAGCTCGAGAGTTTTGATAGTTTTTTATAATATGGATAGACTTTCTTCACTCTCCCGATAGTTGTCAAACCATCTTTTCAAATATGAGGTTATTTGGTCAACTGTCTTCAAGTTTACTTTCCAAGGTTACTTTTATATTTTGGCATACAACCGGCTAAATATTTTAGAGTCGTAAACCAAGCTATCATAGATATCTTTATCTTCAAGGTCGACCGACTACAAATATTTCTTTGCTTCTTTGTTCTATATTACAAACCGACCTAACTCTTCGATGAGAGGCGTGATAATTCTTATGTCTTTCATGAGCATAGAGGCATTCAACGTTTTTGGAAATGAAAAAATCATTTGAATAATTATACATTCAATAAAATGAGAAGGTCCAGTATACATCAACCATAGTGCCTGCGGTGCTATTTCTAGTATGATCTGGATCTGCGATCATGTGATTTCTCCTTTCTTTTCTTTTCCTTCTTGTGATGTTTGTCCTTACTACGGCTCCTATCGTGCCTATCATAACGATCATGGTCATGCTATTTTTTTTTTTTCTCTCTGCTTCTCGAGCGATCCTCCTTGTGCTTGTGTTCCTTCTTTTTCTTTTTGCTTGGACTACGCTAGGCTCTTTAATCTTTACGCTCCTCAACTTTTTCAGAATTTTTTGCCTCCACCTTGACCTAAGAAGCACGATTTTATCCCTGAGATATTGCTAATGGCTTATTCTTTTCTCTTTCCATATCGATTTTTTGTTGAACTATTTCGAGCCTGATCTTCAAGGTTTAAATTTAAGTTCTAAGCCGAAGAAATCCCTGATGGATTTTTCCCTAAAGATGCATCTGGATTCTTTTCTAGGTATCATTGATGGTCTGAATAGCACCACAAATTTCACAGATCTAATTGAGTCAAAGCATACCTTCTGGTGCTTCACCACCGCAAGCAGGTTATCACCCATCAGATCTACCTCTTTCCGGTGCTCTCGCAGTCTTTCAACCTCCTCCAAGCAACGAGATGAATCGTCGATCTGACCATTCTAGCCGAAAATGGCGGCTTGTCTCATCATGTCTTCAATCTAATTATCGATGGCCATGATTCTGTCCAGAAGCTGTCTGGGTCGATCGGTGGAAAGTGATGATTTACCCTAAATTGTGCTTTGATTCTTCTTGGTTTTTTGTTCGACTTACTGAAGCCTTCTTTCAATCCAAGCTATTTATCACAAAAGATACCAATGCATTCCTTGATGTACTGCTTCTAGTGCTCGCTTCTGTTCAAATCGCTGTCAAACATGGTCTTAAGATAAGTATCATGCCTCTTGTGGCAAGGCCCCTCGTCGTAGATGGTGTTCGGGAATAGAGTGTTGAAGCAGAAGCAAATCAAAAATGGTTTGCAGACCTGGGTAAGAAGAGAGCTTACGTCAGAGTTGGAGTAATGGTCTCGATTTATTGTGCTGTCTTTGGGAAGATTACGATCCCTTCCCATGAGATTGTCAAGAATACTACGGCTGATATCCATCTCTTATAATTTATAATTATGAGTCAAATCAACTCAGAACCACTCCAATTTTTTGCCACCCTCGATTAATTTTTGACAAAGCTCATGAATGTCCAGTCCTTGAACTGCGTGGTAGTTTCCTTCGATTCTTGTTATAAAGGATCCGCTAATTGCAGAAATTTCATAGCCTCCTGAGTGCCTGTAAGGTTCGGCTTCTTTGGCGAATTATTTCAATATATCTGGAGTTATTTTTCCGAAAGTGACTTCAGCTCTTGTAACCCACTCATATCGAATCAGAGGCTTTGCATTGAATACAATGATGTTTGCTGTATAAATTCGATGAGTGTTGCCTGAAAGCTCTTGGACCATTTGAATACAGTGCTCTTCGTTTTCCTGAATCAATTGATCGTTACAGGTTTCTCGATGATTTTATCATCAAGCTCGACAATTGTATCGCCACAGATCAGCAAATCCCATTCGACTTTTTCATTCTAGAAGCGAGAAAGGAGCTCATCGACTTTTCCTTTGCAAGTTTGCTGCATACATTCAGGCTTACCAAGTTGTAATCTGCGGGTGATGCGAATGATTATTTGTCAAGGTCCTCTGCAAAAGTACTGGGAATAGACTTGTAGTCAATCCTTTGAGTTTGGAGGAGCTCCTTTCTTGATTTTGATTGTGATCCAAGAATTACCTTCTTGCTGTTGATGGCTTTCAGATATGGCAGCAGCATCGAGATAAATCTTTTATATAATAAGCTCAGGTAATCCTCTCTTCTTTAAAGACTAAAATATCAAGCAATATTTTTATCATTGTACCTGGTCATTAGACTCAAAGATGGCTTTTAAAGTCGGGCCAAAGAATTGGCCCTGCCTCCAAATACATTTTTCCTTTTCAGGACAAGTCCAAATGCGACAAGCATTTCTCTTTCTTTTTCTGCGAATATTTTTGTATCCGTGATTCCGAAGCAAGCAATGGGTTTTTCAAAAGATTTGATGTCAAAGGAAAGTCGCTTACATTTGAGGCTGTTTCTTTCGTTTCCGGCCTATATTGTCTGCTATTTGGATGTTCTGATTCTTATATACTCGATTCCCCTTCCCAGGAAAAGTTCCCATTCAACAATGTACTCATACTCACTCAAAGATATTGAAACCTATCGAGTACTTTGGTAGTGAGTTTAGATCGCAAATGTAGTTACTGACATCTGCTGCCTGTCTTGCTTAGTCTCTCCTTTTATGTCATAAGTCACTCTCATCTCTATTATGTGTTCTTCAAAATACCGGAAGAGTAATCCACTGATCCGATATTCTTTCTACTTTGGTAGCTGCTCCACATCATCAAACCTCTTTGCCGTTGATTTTATATGACTGCTACCCTTCAACTAGCGTCTGCAGTCTAATAGCTGCATCCATGTGGGTGCAGGTTCATCTGAAGGTTATCTGTCTGTCTGGCCGGTATTCATCGATTTTATTTTCACCCAAAGAGAATGAATTTCCTTATCTTTCTTTTGAACCTCCTCTTTAAGTTATAAATTTTGCTTTTCTGCGGTTTTTACTTTATTCTTCAATAATTCAAGTTAGCTCTTATGAAACTTTTACACAATCTTTTTTTATTTCTCAACAGTTTATAATTGTTCCTTCATACTTTTATTTTACTGTTGAATTAGTTGGTAAGTTTACTTTGGTCCTTCAGAATCATTTTTTATTGTCTTAGGGATTGACTGCCTTGTTTAAAGCTATCTCATCTTGCGAGATTGGAAAATCAAGCTTCTTTATTGAATATCGTGCTGCTTTCTTTGGTCTTGGGTTTTCCTCTTTAAATGAGCGATTTATTCAGTGAGCATATTAATCTTCTTCTGGGCCTCCTCTTCCTTCCTGTATATGTCCATATTCATTTCCTTCTTTTCGAACTTTTCATGAACCTTTAAGCTTTGGTGAAGGTCCTCTATAACTCTGTCTTTTTCTCTGATTTAGTTATGCAAGTCACCTATTTTCTGAGATTAATATGCTTTGATTCTGGCTCTCAAAGATTCAACTTCTTTCTTGAGTGAGTGATTTTTCTTCATTTCGATGTCCAACTCTCTCTTGATGACATCTACTTTACATATTTTTTACCCTCTTTATGATGATCTTCCTTTTATTGCTTCGGCTTGACAGCTACTTTATGAATCAACTGGTTAAGTGTGTCATTGAGCTGCTTAAGCTATTATTTAAGCTGGTCATTGTTCGTCTTCTGTTTGTGGAGATTTTTTTGCCTGATTTAGGATATTTTTACAGTTCTTTGATTCGATTCTGATACTTGTAGATTATTTTCTTGAGTCCCTCAATGTTACTGTTGTCAAGATGCTCAACTACCAATGATTCCTATAGTTATGCTTATTCCATCGAAGTTCCTATACTATTTTTGGACATTCTTTAACAATTATTAAGTTGTATAAAACAAAAATAAAATTTGGTGATTCAACAGCCTGATGAAGCCTATTGCTCCCCCTTTTGCCAAATGTATCAAATATATCCCACATTTAGAGAATCGTCAGTATTTAGGTTCATGTTAGTTTACGCTGCCATTTTATACAATTATCTCTTAATAAGATGGGAGGAGCGGAATCTCTATGCATGAGCTGCATTAATCGTGGATTTGGCGGTAACAATGGTTACGAGTATGAAGTATTTCAAAAAATGCCTTTCTTTGGCTCAGTCAGCAACTATCTCCGGTTTTTCAATCAAACCAAAGGCATGAGTTAAGGAGGTTCAGGATCCATGATCTCCAATATTGCTAACATGATTCCTGGGTTCAAGCAGAATGGTTTCAATCCAAGCAGCTTGATACCTGGTGGTCAAGGCCAAACATTTCCTCCAGGACCAGGAGGTCAACAGACTCCAATGGACGCTCAGAGTATATTCAAGATGTTAAACATCAGGAACCTGAAACCTATTGCAACTGAAAAAGGATCAAAGAGTATCTTCGATTTGGTGGGCAATGATACTTTTGTGCGAAAGATCAAGAAATCTAACTACAATGAAGTCATAAAAAGCATGGAAGGTTCTAACTAACTATTTACTGATACTGAATTTCCACCCAATAACTAGTCCTTGGGTGACCTGAGGGCCCACGGAACAAACTCTTCCAGAATCAGCTGGAAAAGAATCCGCGATATAATGCCCAATGCTGTTTTTATCAAGGACGTGATTGAGCCAGCCGATATTCTCCAAGGACAACTCGGTGACTGCTATTTTTTGTCAGCTCTATCAGCGCTGGCTGAGCAAGGATTCAGAATCAAGAGTCTTTTCCCTTCTGTGGAGATGAATCAACATGGAATATACATGGCGAGAGTTCTCCACAACGGATAATATCAAGAAGTTGTCATTGATGATTACTTCCCTGTTGATGAGAATGGAAAGGTCTTCTTTGCTCAACCTGCCGGAAATGTAGAAATATGGGTGATGGTTCTCGAAAAAATATGGGCAAAACTGTACGGCTCATACGCAAATATCATTGGAGGCCTCCCTAACGAGGTCCTCCATGCCTTTAGCTCTGCTCCAGTTTATTTCCAAAGCATACCTTCAGACCCAGCCAAACAAGAGCTTCTCTGGCAAAAGATGCTTGTCAACGATAAAAACGGGGCTTTATTGGCATGTGGAACCAAGAGCGATGCTAGCATTGAAGAATACGGCTTTGTGAAAGGACATGCATATACTATTGTAAGCTTTGACTTATTCAGCTGGGCGTGTACGATAGGCCACAAAGAATGATTAAGCTCAGAAACCCTTGGGGACACAAATAATGGAGAGGGAGAGCCAGTGACTACGACTTAGCCTTCTGGAACAGCGTCAACGCTACAGACAAACAGTTGTTGGACTACAATGACCATCTTAGGCAAAAAGACAGCGATGGAATATTTTTTGTGGTCTGGGAAGACTTCCTCAATTTCTTTCAATTAGTCGACATCTGCAAAATTTTTGACAATGCTCATTACAATTTTGTCCCAACAGAATTCAATAACCTCGAAGAAAAACTCTTTGAATTCTAAGTCAAGAACGACTAACCTTCTTTGTTGACCATAGCCATCACTCAGCCCAGCAAAAGAGGCACTACAATCAGCTCATACTCTAGAAATTATGCTGCTCTCGGAAAGTGGGACGAACAGTATAAATGCTATCGATACGTTCAAAGCAAAACCTCAAAAAATTTTCCTGACAACTTCATTGAAGTTGAGAGAGCTACAACCGGAAAGTACTGTCTGTACACCAAGTATCTTCTCAATAGAGAATTGACTGTTTCAAAAGGATCTGTTAGCGCATACTCATTAGCTCCAGTGGCCATCAAAGATGCTAAAGGAATCACTTCTTAAAAATTCCTGAAGGAGATCATGTTTGATCATGCAAGCAAAAATCCCAAAAGGAAGAATTTGAATAATCCCAACGACTGGATCTGTTCAGATATTTTACTCAACTAAGGTGGATTTTCATATTTCGTAGCAAATGTCGACAGTAATTCTCGATCCAGATTAGGAGTAACTTTGAATGAAAATGAATACACAGATCGGAGACTAGTGCTGCTTCCTCCTCACAAAGGCTGTTCTGTCCTGAAATAGGAAGTAAAGGGAGGAAAACCTTTGGTGGTGGTAGCTGAACTGTTGTCAGAAAATTTCCCCTCAAGCATTACAAATCCGTCACCATTAGTTACCCCCTTAGAATGATCTCTTTGTTTTTCATTTCGACATCTAAAATTTATTTATAAATTTTCTCGATGGCTGCATTGACGTCATAAGGAATCACCGACAAATTAGCATTGATACTCAAAATGGAAAAGGCCAAAATCAAGAAACGAGGAGTATTTAACACTCTGCTTGGATATTTTTTCCTTTTTTCCCTCATATACATCAGCCGGGAAATTGGAATTCGGGTCTGGCCATAGCATGTCGAAGATAAAAACTGGTTCTTCTGGAAAGGTGCAATATTGCTTCATTACTTGGCATAAAGCTGGACCTTCCTCTTGATGCTTCCTGGATACCTGAATTGGTTCCCCTCATTCTATGAAAAGTACAAAGTCAACAAGGAAGCGACTTGGCCTTGGGAAAGACCTAACTGGAAGCTAATGCGAAGAAAAATGATATACAATCTCATAATCAACCAAGTCTTTATTTTCCCACTCTTTTTGTCATTCTCTTCAATCTTGGGAATCAAACAAAGATTCACAGACTTTCCTTCTTTTTGGGAAATCTTTTGGCAACTATGCGTCATATACTTTCTAGATGATACGTTTTTCTACTGGGGACATCGAACATTCCACACCTTCAAATGTCTGTACAAAATGCATAAGATCCACCACGAGTACGATAAAGTGTTCACCTTCACTACATAATACTTCCATCCTTTGGACTACGCTGTTGCTAATGTGGTACTTCGTTTACTATATAGTTGCCGGGGGCTGTCGGTTTGATAGTTCTAGGAAGCAGGGCTCACTGCTTTACATACTTCTTCTGGGTCTGCTACAAGATATCTCTCAGTACAGAAGGACACTCGGGCTATGAATTTCCTTGGAGCCCTGTCAGGATGCTACCCTTTGTGTTAGGGCCTGTATTTCATGATCATCACCATAGTGTAAACGTTGGAAATTACTCTGGAAGTTGCTATTTGTGGGATCTGATGTTAGGAACCGGATAGCACTTTTTTAAGTCCTATCTCAAGGAAGATGAACCTTCTCGAAGTGTAAAAAGTGATTGATTGATCAATTTAAATTATCCTACCTATATGAACAAAGCAACAATCAGATTCTCTTCAAAATATTGAAGCAAAAGGAATACGAGAGAAACATCTGCTATCATAGCGATAGCCATAATTCATGTGGGAGTTTTGTAGGCTGCTAACATTTATGAGATTTCTGCAATACAACAGGAGTATATCTGGACTAATATTTAAAACTACAGTTGATATAAATGAAGTGATCGCACGTTTATGGCTTTTTGCTACTAATATTCATATAAGCCCCTTAAAAGATATTTGGCTCATCTCTTGTTCATAAACTTGGCTCTCCTGTTATGAAACCGCACGAAGATCATTATTTTTTTATCATTTATCATCTATCCATCAACTTTGATAAAGTTCTTCTGAATCGTCAAATATAAAAGTTCCATTGATCGGATATTCTTCAGGGTGTTTACTTCACCTCGAAGATGGCTAACTTTATGAAGAGAATATTGGTTGAGTATTTATTCTACCCTTACTCCATGCATTTTTCGAGATATATAAAAGAAAGGAAGTCAAACTGTGAAAAAGCAAGGCATCAGCAGTCAATA
>Ga0100378_1006916_pt1 | contig 10188 bp, 8 predicted proteins | sample CryGeymeta201502_FD_81535 | JGI IMG/M metagenome (GOLD analysis project Ga0100378, IMG submission 81535) | Groundwater microbial communities from Crystal Geyser aquifers in Utah, USA - Crystal Geyser metaG 2015-02 | ecosystem: Environmental > Aquatic > Deep subsurface > Groundwater | place: USA...
ACACATCTTATCTATGAAAATGCACGTTGGAGCTTTTTTGTTATAACGCCTGTTTGTTTTGTTTTTGCTTGGTGGTTGGTGATTAAATATGCACCATTTTCAGGAGGAAGTGGAATTCCTCAAGTAATTGCATCTATTGAATTATCAGGGCAAAAAAACATCCGCAAGGTAAATTTATTATTGGGTTTACGTATTATTTGGATAAAAATTGCATCCAGCGTTGTAATGGTTTTTGGCGGTGGAGTCATAGGGAGAGAAGGTCCTATGATTCAAATTTCGGCATCTATTTTCAAAAAAATAAACGATCTTTTACCAGCCTGGTATCCAAAGATTTCTAAACAAAATATGATAGTTACAGGTGCTGCGGCCGGACTTGCCTCTGCGTTTAACACGCCTTTAGGTGGAATTGTTTTTGCTATTGAAGAACTTACAAAAACACATTTTAATTTATTTAAATCTGCATTACTAACGGGTGTCATTATTGCAGGACTTACCGCATTAAATTTTCTTGGTCCCTATTTGTATTTGGGGTATCCACGATTAAACGGTGTTACAAATTGGATTATATTTACTATAATTCCTTTAGCAATTGTTACCGGCATTACCGGTAGCGGTATGGTTGCTATTATTTTATATATTTTCAAAAAAAAATCGGTTTTAAAAAAAAATTACCAAAAAATAATTTACGTTATCCTTTGTGGTTTAATTATCGCTTCACTAGCTATTTTTGTAGATATCAAAACCTTTGGCTCTGGTAAAGACATCATGGTTACTACCTTATTTACTGACCAAAAACAGTTAGAATGGTATGTTCCTATTTTGAGAATTATAGGGCCTATTATCTCCTTTTCAACAGGGGCTGCCGGTGGTATTTTTGCGCCTTCTTTAAGTGCCGGAGCTAGTATTGGTGCTGTTTTTTCAGGGTGGTTACAATTATCAAATCCGGATACTAATTTAATTATATTATGTGGAATGACCGGTTTTTTGACTAGCATTACTCGAAGCCCTTTTACATCTTCTATTATTGTTTTAGAAATGACCGATACCCATAGTGTCATATTTTATATTATGCTTTCCGCATTATTATCTAACCTTTTTGCTACATGGGTAAGCCGAAAATCATTTTATGATCTTTTAAAAAATAAATATGTTGAAGATGCTAACGCTAGTAAAACCAAATAATATCTATTAATTATTTTAACAATAATCCAAATGTCTTTTAATTAAAATTAATCAAAAAAAAGATGCATATAAAAATTCATCAATATGAAAATATCACCTACAAATAACCTTTCCATAACCATTATAATATCTATAAAGAGTTTCTTTGCAAAAAAACTATGGAGCTATTTATTTATGTTTTTGCTGCCCTATTTTCCGTTATGAACCCTTTAGGAACGGTTCCCGTTTTTGTAGGTCTTACACAAGAAGAAGAAAACACTGAACGAAATAAAACTTGCTTACTCACCTCTATAAACGTTTTTGTAATTTTATTGATTTCATTTTTTACAGGAAAATATTTGCTAAGTTTTTTTGGGATTAGTTTGGATGCTCTTCGCATTGCCGGTGGGCTTATCATTGTTACTTCTGGATTTGCATTGCTTACAGGTTCTTTTTCTAAACATAAAGGAATGAAAAACAAAAGGGTACAAAATGATTTGGCAAAAAGAGAACGATTTTCATTAACTCCACTCGCCATACCAATGCTGGCAGGTCCGGGTTCTATTTCAATGCTCATTGCATTAAACCAGAAACACCAGCAAACTTTTGAAATATTAATTACTATAGCTGCAATTTTGGCGGTTTGTTTAGCCACATTTGTCATTTTGCGAAGCTCTTATTTTATTGTTCGGTTTTTTGGAGCATCAGGAATTAATGCCATATCCAGAATTATTGGATTTATTATTATTGCAATTGGCGTGGAATATATTAGCAGCTCCGTTGTCTCTATTTTAAAATCGGTCACGCTTTAAACGGCTTCAATAAAAAAAATATAGCTGACTGCCAAATATTATTTTCAATTTCTCAAACAACTTAACTTCCATTTAACTACAAATACAAAATGATTTTTGTATTTTTAAAAGAAAAATTGAAAATACTACTTACTGGTGCTAACGGTTATATAGGAAGAAGATTATTGCCACAATTACTAGAACTTGGTCATGAATTAATTTGCTGCGTTAGAGATAAAAACCGAATAGATCCAGACCTTCAGACATTAAAAAAAGTAAGTTTTCTAGAAGTTGATTTTTTAAATACGCCAAACACAGTTAGCTTTCCAAAAGATATTGACGTAGCCTATTACCTCATCCACTCGATGAGTTCTTCCACCGATGATTTTGATGAAAAAGAATCTCTTTCAGCACTAAATTTTAACACCTATATGGAGGCTACTTCTGTAAAACAAGTAGTGTACCTTAGTGGAATTGTTAATGAAGAAAAACTTTCCAAACACCTTTCCTCTAGAAAAAAAGTAGAAGATATTTTATACAAAGGCAACTTTGCCCTTACGGTGCTGCGAGCAGGAATTGTAGTAGGTTCTGGTAGTTCTTCTTTTGAAATTATACGCGATTTGTGTGAAAAATTACCTTTAATGGTTGCTCCTAAATGGTTAGAAACCAAAACCCAACCTATTGCTATAAGAGATGTAATTTCCTTACTTTCAGGAGTTTTACTAAACGAAAAGTGCTACAATCAATCTTTTGATATTGGTGGTCCTGATGTACTTACCTACAAAGAAATGCTTTTACGATATGCAAAAATCAGGAAACTTCATCTATGGATTATTTCAGTTCCTGTAATGACACCCCGACTTTCCTCCTATTGGTTGTATTTTGTTACTTCAACCAGTTATATGCTTGCTGTTAATTTAGTTGATAGCATGAAAATGGAAGTAGTGGCTAAAAATAATAAACTTCTCGAAATTTTAAAATTAAAACCCCTAACCTATGAGGAGGCTATAGAAATGGCGTTTATTAAAATAGAACAAAATTTGGTTCTTTCCAGTTGGAAAGATGCACTTGTATCCGGACGTTTTTCCGATTTAAAAAACTACATTCAAGTACCAAAATTTGGATGTTTAAAAGACAATAAAGCTATTGTTATTGATAATACAGAGCAAGTTTTAGAAAATATATGGTCTATTGGTGGCAATCGTGGTTGGTATTATGGCAACTGGTTATGGAAAATTCGTGGTTATATAGATCTACTTGCTGGAGGTGTAGGTCTTAGAAGAGGGAGAACACACCCTAATAAAATTAATAACGGTGATGCGCTGGACTTTTGGCGTGTTTTACTTGCAGATAAAGAGCAAAAACGTTTATTGCTATTTGCAGAGATGAAACTGCCTGGAGAAGCCTGGCTAGAATTTGAAATTACAAAAAACCATATTTTAAAACAAACCGCTACTTTTAGACCCAAAGGTATCTGGGGAAGACTGTATTGGTATTCTATATTACCTTTTCATTATTTTATTTTTGGTGGAATGATTCGTAATATTGCAACCTATCAAAACAATAAATCATGAAGCATCTAACTATTATTATTTTTTCCCTTTTACTATTTAGCTGTAAACCCGAAATAAAAGAAGTGCCTGTTATTGTTGAAAAAGACGAAGACTTAATAGAACTTCTATCTAGGATGACAGGAAGTTTTAGTACTATAAAACAAGCTGAAAAAGATTCTTCCTATTTCTCTATTTCATTGCATATGTATCCTATTTGGAAAGAAAAAGAAGGAAATTGGCTCTATGTGGAACAGGCTTTATATGATAAACAAGAAAAACCATACCGACAACGAATTTACAATATAAGTCGAGAAAATGATAGCATTTTTAAGAGTGAAATTTACACCATTCCCAACCAAAGTCTTTGGATTTGCAAATGGGATACTCCAGAGGTATTTGATAAGCTTTTAGAAGAATCCTTACTTATTAGAAATGGATGTGACGTCTTTTTAAAAAAAACTGCTGAAAATACATTTATAGGAAAAACCATAGGCAAAGCATGTTTAAGTGATTTAAGTGGAGCAACATACGCTACTTCAGAAGTGGAAATCAATGAAAACAACATTATTTCCTGGGACAGAGGTTTTAATGAAAAAGATAGTCTTGTTTGGGGTGCTTCAAAAGCGGGATATGTTTTTGATAAACTTTAATTTGTTTTTAAAACGCAACCTAAAGTATATAGAAAAAGGTATCTTAAAAACTGTTTTGTGCCTTGTAAAAGCAAACTATCCCTTAGGCAAAAACACTTCAGCCATCATACAGCGGGCACTTCCTCCGCCTAGTGTTTCTATTGTATTAAGTTTACTACTTAAAATAGTACTGTATTTTTCTATGGTGGCTATTTGATGTTTCGTCAAACTATCATAAGCAGATTGCGACATGACCGTTATACTTTTACCCACTTTATTTTCAACTTCTAGCATATTTCCGGCAAAATTTTCTACTTGTGCTTCTGAAATCGCTATAACCTCTTTTCCATCTGCTTTTAAATGTTGTATTACATTTTTACGTTCCTTTTTATCATCAATACAATCCAAACAAATAACAGCAAAATCTTTACCAATGCACATCATTACATTAGTATGATAAATGGGCAATCGTTTTCCATCAACAGTTTGATATGCTGTAAATAGCACCGGTGTATATTCAAAATCCTCGCAAAACTCGATAAATAATTCTTCGTCGGCTCTAGGCGATAATGTACAGTATGCTTTTCTATTTATACGATCAAGCACCAAACTTCCTGTTCCTTCTAAATAAATATTTTCCTCCTCTGCTGAAGTATAATCTACAATATTTTTAATTTTAAATCCATCGTTTTCTAACTGTTCTAAAATATCTTCTCTTCGTTCTCTTCTTCTATTTTCTGCAAACATAGGATAAAGTGCTACATCGCCATTTTCATGAAAAGATACCCAATTGTTAGGAAAGACAGAATCGGGGGTGTCCAGAGAACCATCATCATTAAATATGATTACACGAATGCCTGCTTCTTTTAATTTAAGAACCAAGAAATCAAATTCATCTTGAGCAAGCTTATTGCTGTCTTTATTTTTTAAATCTTCTGATGGTGCTTGGTAATAATTGTTTATGGCTGTTTCCTCGTTAAGACGAAAAGTTGCTGGTCGAACCATTAATATGGTATTTGTATTCTGTTTCATTATTTTGAAGCTTTTTTTAAAAACTTTGAACTTAAAAAATTTTTCTATCTAATCTCTAATTAATGGCATGGTGCTACAACGCAAAAGTCCTTCTTGTTTAGATATTTCAGCATAGGGAACTTCTTCTACAGTAAAACCATTACTTCTAAGCCAAGTATTAAGTCGTATAAAATTTCTTTCAGAAACCACTACATCTGGGGCAATGGAAAATATATTGCTATTCATGTGATACATTTCTTCTCTTGTTAGATGAAAAAGGTTTTCTTTACCAAAAAGGTTTACTAGGTATAAATAATCGGCTTCTTCTCGAAAACCTTGTTTGTAAATTATGGCTTTATCGAGACCAACAGGTTGAAAACAACAGTCTAAATGCAATGCGTTATCCCTTGCTTCTATTTTTGATTTTACGAGATCAAATTCTTTGACAATTTTATGTGGAAATAAATTTTTAATGTATCCTACTCCTTCTAAATTGGTTCGTGCTGTTATATAATCCTTATAATCGCTTCCTTTGTAAGTGCCAATAAAAATGTGATCATTCCAAAGCATTACGTCTCCACCTTCAATATGCACTTCTTCGGGGGGTCGAATAACTTTTTTCGGATCTATTTGATCTATGATATATTGAATTGCATCTAATTCTTTTTCTCTTTCGGGTAGAATATTTGCTTTGATAAATACATCGTCAATAACAAAAGCGATATCTCTTGCAAAAATTTGGTTGTAGTCTTCAATTTCTTGAGGACGAAATACTTTTACATTATATTTTTCAAAAACTTTTGCAAATGCCTCCATTTCTGGAATCATATCTTCATTTTTCGGATAGGTGCCAGCAAGTATATGTTCTAAAGATTTTGGATCGTATGCTTCTTGTGCTTTTGGGGTAGGGCCATTACTATGTGCTGAACCTAACACCACGGCTCTTAATCTTGAAGTTTCATTTTTAACGTTTAGCTGCAACATGATCGTTTTAATTTACGCAAATATAAAAAAACTCCTTCTTGATTAACTAAGAGGGAGCTTTTAAAATAAACAATTAATTAGTAATTATCTTTTGTCTATTTCTTTGAATTCTCTATAGGTATAGCCGGTATAAATTTGTCTTGGGCGACCTATAGGTTCTTTGTTTAAACGCATTTCTCTCCATTGTGCTATCCAGCCTGGTAAGCGGCCAAGTGCAAACATAACGGTAAACATATCTGTTGGAATACCAAGAGCTCTATAGATTATTCCAGAGTAAAAATCGACGTTAGGATATAAATTTCTGGACTTGAAATAATCGTCTTCAAGAGCAACTTTTTCTAGACGTTTAGCAATATCTAAAACCGGATCATCAATGCCTAAATCACCAAGAACATTGTCTGCTGCTTTTTTGATAATTTTTGCACGTGGATCAAAGTTTTTATATACTCTGTGCCCAAAGCCCATTAAGCGAAAAGGGTCTTCTTTGTCTTTCGCTTTTAAGATAAATTTTGAAGTGTCTCCACCATCTGCTTTAATTGTTTCGAGCATTTCTATTACTGCTTGATTTGCACCTCCATGTAGTGGTCCCCAAAGCGCTGAAATTCCCGCTGAAATAGAAGCAAAAAGACCTGTATGTGCAGAACCTACAATACGAACTGTAGAGGTAGAACAGTTTTGCTCATGATCTGCGTGAAGGATTAATAATTTATCTAGTGCTTCAATTACTTTAGGATCTACTGCATACTCTTCGTTAGGTTTGTGAAACATCATTTTGTGAATATTTTCAACATACCCTAGCGAGGTGTTTCCGTAGTTTAGAGGTAGGCTTGCTTTTTTACGCATTGTCCATGCTACTAATACCGGAAATTTTCCAAGAATTTTTACAATAGCTTTATACATATCTTCTTCTGAGTTAACATTAACTGAAGAAGGATTAAAAGCTACAAGAGCATTAGTTAAAGAAGCCAAGACCCCCATGGGATGAGCTGATTTTGGAAATCCGTCCAAAATACGTTTCATATCTTCATCTACAATAGATTCGGCTTTTATGTCTTTATGAAATTTAGCTAGCTGTTCTTGTGTTGGTAATTCTCCAAAAATAAGTAAGTAACAAACTTCAAGAAAACTACCTTTATCTGCTAATTCTTCTATGGAATAGCCTCTATATCTTAGAATACCTTTTTCGCCGTCTAAAAAAGTGATGGCACTTTCACATGAACCCGTATTTTTAAATCCTGGATCTATTGTAATCACCTTTGTGCTTGCTCTCAAAGTGCTTATATCGATTGCTAATTCATTTTCTGTTCCTTCAATTACTGGAAATTCGTATTTTTTCTCGCCTATTTCTATTGTAGCTGTATTTGACATATATGTTTTTCTTTTATTATTTTATGACCTATTGCGAAGTTACAAAATATTAGACGATTTTTTGACATAAACTAACACTTGTTAGGTTAAAAAATCCTTAAATCATATCGTTATTTAACCAAATTTTTAATTAGATTTTAAGGGCTTTTTCCTGAGGATAAAAAGCTACGGAACCAAGTTCCTCTTCAATACGAAGTAACTGATTATATTTAGCCATTCTGTCGCTTCTAGATGCGGAACCGGTTTTCATTTGCCCACAATTTAAAGCAACTGCAAGATCTGCTATAGTAGTATCTTCTGTTTCACCGGATCGGTGAGACATAACAGTTGTATATCCAGCGTTTTGTGCCATAGTTACTGCTGCAATGGTTTCAGTTAAGGTGCCAATCTGGTTTACTTTAATTAATATAGAATTTGCAATATTTTCATTAATTCCTTTGGAAAGTCGCTCTACGTTTGTAACAAAAAGATCATCTCCCACAAGTTGAACTTTGTTACCAATTAGTTCTGTAAGGTATTTCCAACCTTCCCAGTCATTTTGATCCATACCATCCTCTATAGAAACAATAGGATATTTTGATGCTAATTCAGCTAAATATTCTGCTTGTTCTTTAGATGTTCTTACTTTACCTGTTGCGCCTTCAAATTTAGTATAGTCGTATGTAGCATTAACAAAAAATTCGGCTGCGGCACAGTCTAATGCAATTTTAATTTCTTCGCCAAAAATATATCCAGCATTTTTAACAGCATGCGCAATTGTTTCTATAGCATCTTCTGTACCACCAAGGGTAGGAGCAAAACCACCTTCATCACCAACCGCAGTACTTAAACCTCTGTCGTGCAATACTTTTTTTAAATGGTGAAATATTTCTGTGCCCATTTGCATGGCGTGAGAAAAGTTTTTAGCTTTTACCGGCATTATCATAAACTCCTGAAAAGCAATAGGCGCATCACTATGAGAACCTCCATTAATAATATTCATCATGGGCACCGGTAAGGTGTGAGCACTCACGCCACCCACATAACGATATAGCGGCATCCCAAGCTCTTGTGCTGCAGCTTTTGCAACGGCTAGAGAAACTCCTAAAATGGCATTTGCCCCTAAATTTGATTTGTTAGACGTTCCATCTAAATCTATCAACATTTGATCTATTTGATTTTGTTCAAAGATGGATGTGCCTAAAAGTGATGTCGAAATAATTTTATTCACATTACTTACCGCTTTCATTACTCCTTTGCCCATATAGGCACTACCACCGTCTCTTAACTCTACTGCTTCATGTTCGCCTGTGGAGGCTCCTGATGGTACTGCAGCACGACCTAAAATACCGTTTTCGGTTATTACATCAACTTCTATGGTTGGATTTCCTCTAGAATCAAAAATTTGTCTGGCGCGAATGTCTATTATTATGCTCATGATTTTAATGTTTTAGATAGTTGAGGCGTAATAAATTATGCCTTTTCAATGTATAGATTTATTATTTTTTTTGATGGAGGCGTAATAAATTAGGCCTCTGCAAATTTAATTTTATTTATATTGTCTATGAACTGGTCAAACAAATATCGTGCATCATGTGGGCCAGGACTTGCTTCCGGATGGTATTGTACTGAAAAACAATTTCTGTTTTTCATTTTCATGCCGGCAACGGTATGGTCATTTAAATGCACATGGGTTATTTCTATGTCGGGGTGACTTTCTGTTTCTTCCCTATTAATGGCAAAACCGTGGTTTTGGGAGGTGATTTCTCCTTTTCCGGTTACCAGATTCATAATAGGGTGGTTTATTCCTCTATGACCATGGTGCATTTTATATGTTGAGATACCATTGGCCAATGCTATCACTTGATGTCCAAGGCAAATCCCGAATAGTGGTAAGTTTCTGTCAATAATTTCTTTAGCCACTTTTATTGCATTGGTCAAAGGTTGCGGATCACCCGGACCGTTTGACAAAAAGTAACCGTCTGGTTCAAAAGCTGTCATCTCCTCAAAAGTAGAAGTGTATGGAAATACCTTGATATAGCAATCTCTTTCGGCTAGGTTGCGTAAAATATTTTTCTTGATACCAATGTCTAGGGTAGCGATTTTATACGTGGCGTTTTCGTTCCCGAAAAAATAAGGTTTTTTGGTGGAAACCTTAGATGCTAACTCGAGGCCATTCATATCGGGTACTTCTGCGAGTAGTTTTTTCAAACCTTCCACATTATCCACATCGGTAGAAATAACGGCATTCATTGCACCGTTATCGCGTATGTAACTTACTAAAGCACGTGTATCCACATCAGAAATTGCCAGGAGATTGTGCTCGTTTAAAAATTCTTCCAACGAAGCATCTGCACTGTCTCTGGAATAATTATAACTGAAATTCCTGCAAATGAGTCCAGCGATTTTTACACTTTCTGATTCTACTTCGTCTTTATTGGTGCCATAATTTCCAATATGGGCATTAGTCGTGACCATGAGCTGGCCATAATAAGAAGGGTCTGTGAAAATTTCCTGATAACCGGTCATTCCGGTATTGAAACATACTTCCCCAAAGGCACTTCCTTCTTTTCCACCCACGGCTTTACCGTGAAAAATGGTTCCGTCTGCAAGTAAAATGATGGCTTTTTTTCTAGTTTGATACTTCATAACGAGCGTAAGTTGTATTGTTTTATACTAGAGTGCAAAAATAGTATAAAAAAAGGGATAAAC
>Ga0100378_1006919_pt1 | contig 10186 bp, 8 predicted proteins | sample CryGeymeta201502_FD_81535 | JGI IMG/M metagenome (GOLD analysis project Ga0100378, IMG submission 81535) | Groundwater microbial communities from Crystal Geyser aquifers in Utah, USA - Crystal Geyser metaG 2015-02 | ecosystem: Environmental > Aquatic > Deep subsurface > Groundwater | place: USA...
CACTTCCTGCACTAGCGCACCTGCTACTCCAGTCGTGGCGGGGTGTGTGAGGATTTATATATTACACATTATCTGACCCCATTGCGGGGTGCTCTTTTGGCTCAGAGGCATTATCTTCAGAACGAAGTCGAACAACTGTTTCCAGCACGTCAGCATCATCCCAGAAACGAAACAGATCAGGTCAATCAGACGACTCCTCGTCTGCAAAAGTCCTGACGAATCGGCAGAAAAAGATGCCTGCTGAATGCGATTGTTTGATATTTCAAGATGTCATGAAAGAATTTTTGGACCCAAAGCCTCCTTCTGCTACGAAGGACGATACAGTTTACGACGAGGACGGGGAAGTAACCTCTATCATGTTTGAGCTGGCGAATTCCCCTTTGGTTGGCTACCGGGTTTCTGCGTCGGCATCTTCTGCTACAACTATAGTGGTCCGGCAAGATATCAACGTAAGAAAGCATACAGGAGGAATTGTATGGGAAACCGCCTATCTTTTACTACAATACCTGCAAACCAAAGAGAAGCTAGGAAAGACACTAGAGGTGGGAGCTGGGTGTGGAATGTTAGGTCAAGTACTGGCAGCTCAGATGCTATCCAGAAATGTTGTCATGACAGAACACAGAGATGTATTGCCAAACTTAAAGGCCAACTTGGATCGTAATCAGACGAAGAATGCTCGTGTATGTGAATTAGATTGGGAACACTGCGAACGAGATGTAGCGGCATCAGATCTCGTCCTAATTCCACATTCGTTTGATACCATTGTTGGAACGGACGTTGTGTTTACGCCCACATTAGTGGAGCCACTGTACAAGACTCTTCAGTTTATGTCGCATGCAAACACAAATGTTTACTTGTGTCTACAAGAACGCTGCGCGAGAAGTCACCAACTTCTTTTGGATAAAGCTGCTGCATTTGGATTCGATCTCCAAGATATCAGTAGCCAATTCGACGGCATTGCCAGCTGCCGTTGGGGGACTTCCTTGGAGTGTCGACTGCTCCACATGATGCGTAAAAAATGTTAACTGGCCTTTTTAACATCCATCGGGCATTATTTTCAGTTATTGATACAGAGCACAGTGACCTGGACAAAATTTGAAATTCAGATTTTAACGAGTTATATAAATGTATGTTCAGGTTTTCAAAGATAGCTAGGTGATATCTGCAATCTACGCCGTATTCTATTTGCAGATCAGAGGACCAATTATTCGCATGTAGTAATACAGAAAATTAAGATCCCTGGAATGATGGGCGAAAATTTGCATCCACTCGTCTTTCGATATGCGTTCTGCGTGTTGCCACAGTCTTTTTCGTCCGCATTGATTGAATGCTAAGAGCATGTCAATTTTCGGTCTCCATAATATTGTTTCAGTTGCAGAGAATGGTAACACGAGCGACTGTAAAACACAATTGTACTGGTCGAGCATATCGCAAAATGTTTTTTCGACAGTCTCGGTTAATTGCAATCCACCTCCATGGATGCCCAGTTCTTTCAGTGCTGGATTGCACCGAAGGGCCAACGCAGTATTCGTTAAGAATTCGTCCAGAGACGGTTGGGGCGACACTCGCAACTGTAACCGCCGTAAACTGGAATTTGTTTTCAGCGCCGACGGTAACAGTTGTGGATCATGTATCATGACACCTGAAAGGTTCAGATAAACATCCTGCAAGGCACAACCAATCGGAGGTACCGGATAAATGGTAAGGGGTGCTAAAACTTGTGAAAATACCGCCAGGTGACTATTATCCAGGCCGATATTATCGATTGTGAAATGCTGAACGGTGCTCTTGCACAAAATACCGAGAGCCTGGCAAGGCAAGTGTCCTAAATGTCCGCGATTGACTGCTTTCATGTGAATTGTCTCTATTGCTGGCAATTGTCCGAGCGTTTGCAAAATGGGACCCAACGTGTTGTGCTGATTGCGACTCAAGAGTTCGTGGGAAAGGTAACAACAGCTGATTCGGTCATCCTTCAATTGTCGGTGACGGCTTAGGGCCGCGCAAAACTCCTCCAGTGATTGTGGTCGGGCATAATGAATAGGTCCTACCAGGATCAAACGAAGTCTCTCCAATAAAAATGTTGGCGACGATGACAAAAGAGCCGTCAATACCTCGAGATTAAACGGATTATCCTGATCTCCTCCCAGAAACTTGAGCTGCAGCCTGCGTAGGCTGGGCAGCGATCCTATGGTTTTAAAGAGATGGATAACATCGGGTGCATTCCACGATACTTGTCGGCTGCGACCATTGTTAGGACAAGAGATATCTACTGTCTCGACAGTGGAGTTGGAAGGGTGTCTGAGTGTCTCAGCCAGATGGTGCAGATCGGAATTCTCGAGAAGAAGAAGGTCCACATCTTTAACATTCGTTGTGTTGCAATGAGATGACGATGCCTGTGTCAAGACTGCTTCTGTTGATGATGGGGCTGTCGAGTCTTGGGTTGATGAAGGGTAGGGTGAAGACGCCGCCATGTTCTATTTGTTTCGAGATAATTATTTGTTGATGCGCCAAAAATGGCTGAATTGTGAATCACCATCGCCTAGTTTGGCGTTCGGCTGGCTGTTTTTGCCGTACACAACAAGAGGCCCTAAATGCAAAAACGCGCACCACGCATCAAGGGAGATGGGGGAAATGATTGCAAATTTTTAAGAATCTACCTACCAGATTTAACAGTAGCAAAGTGCCTGTTAAAAAATCGGAATCTCCTTGTCCCAGGGTTAGTAGGCAACTTGGGACAGTAGTAGTCCTCTTCAAGAAGCAACAGATTTACTCACTCAACAGTCAACAAGAGCCAGCGACAAAGGCTAACAAAAACCTTTCTCGAAATAACACACTAATCCCTCTGCCAATTTTGTCGTGTCCAAGTGAAGGCAACGAAGTCATATACTAATCCGAACAGGAGACACTTTTGGTATTGTATCAAGTATCAACCCAAGGCAGCAGGTTACTTGAGGTTTACGATAAGACAAGGTTGAACATCGACACAAGACACAAATAGAGACCGACACAAGATGACGAGATCTGTCGCAGTAGTATCCATATTAACTCTGGCTGGGTTGGCCTGGTCCATCCAATCAGCTCATGCATCTACAGCCAGTCATAATTCTGGAAGGAGTACTATGTGGGATAACAGCTGGGGCGCACGAGCAGAACAGACCACTGCGACATCCGGGAGCCCCTTTGATGCAGAGGAAGAGTTAGCACTAAAAGAACTAGCGGCTCTGGATGAATTGGAACGAGATCGAAAAAATCACGATGGCATGATTAATGATATTTTTGAAGATGAAGAGATAGGTTATTCTGAACTGGAAGAGGAGGAAGAAGAAGAAGAAGAAGAAGAAGATCTAACTACAGTCTCCAATGATTCTTTAAACGATGCGGAGGGCGACGCAGAGACCTGGGAAGAAGAGGACAATTGGTGGAAGGATCCTCTCTCCATGTTTGACGAGGATAATGAATTTGATGAGGATGATGCATTTATGGATAACGACGAAGATGTTTTAGAAGCGGCTGCAGAAGAATTAGCCTCGAAGCAATTGCAAGCAAAAGAATTAGCTTTGAAGCAATTGCAAGCAGAAGAAGGAGAATCTGCCAGGAAGGCCACCAAGAAAGCTTCGATTAAACCTCTCAAGGAGCGTCTAGCGTTTCTCAAACCCAATTCGCGGAAGAGCAGAAAAAGACGAACAAAAACTGCCAGAAAGGTAGCTGATCATGGGAAGGACTCACGAATGTCCGCGGCCGGCGTAGGAGCGGGGCTAGCATCTTCCATACCTGCACTAAAGACGGCCTTGACCCAAGGGACGTTGATTGCGGCGTCGGCTCCTGTTATCAAAGTGTTTCTGATCATGGGTATAGGTAAAGTTGTGTACGAAACGGTGGTCTCTCGGTCTTCGGAAGAGGAGCAAGACGACGAGGAAGGTGATGCCGAATACAATGCCATACTCATGGAGAATCCCATGCACTACAGCATAGAAGATCCGTCCCGTTTTAGTGAAACGGACGATGAGTCAGAGTACGACAATCACGTTGACAGTGATATCGACAGTGCAAACGATGAAAATTGTTATCGTGGCAAGAGATCAGGTGGGCAGGCTGGACTCTGGGGAGGTGTCTTTTCTTCTTTGGGCGGCAAAAAACGCCAGCCAATCATACAAGGTGCTCCTATCTCTGGTGGTTTGCTCACTCGTAGAGTGAAGGTGACGGCGGAAGAACTCGACTTTCTTAAAACGCAAGCTGAAAAGGCCATGCTGGAGCGTCAGACAATGGAGCAAGAATACGAAAAGACCAGTTTTCAGCTGCAAGAGGCGCAGAGCGAAGTTTCACAGCTGGCGTCCACTACCAAATATCTTAAGTCTCAACTCCGGGATTACGAGGAAATGATGGACCGTACAATTCGCAATGAGCGTCGCAAGGCCAAGGCAGAGATTGCTCGAATCAAGAGCGAGCTGGAACGCGCTCGCATAGACGAACAAGAATCCATCCGAAGAAAATTTGTTCGAGAAATGCACAAGATGCAGGCAGAATACGAACATGATCGGGATCGTGAGGCCATGATGATCCGTGCCGGTGCTTCAAATCACGACAATTCTGGCGAGACTGAGTTTCATTGCAAAGAAGAACGAAAAGAACAACAATATCACGAGGGCGACAGCGAGCTTTCACAAATTGGTCCCTCGTCGAGAAAACCCAAAAGACCCAAAAGCCCGAGAAAGAGTCCAGACACCACCATGGACTGAGACATCGACTTTCCACATGTTACTTCGACTGCGACCAGACAGCGTGTTAGAATTCGAGCGCCGTCGAGGTCAGATCATGGTGTCTCCCCTTTCCAAGGCAACACTACAAGAATCAAATCAATTTTGAAAGGGTATAATTGGGGGAAAACATTGAATTTCACTGTGCGTGCGCTACTGTGAAGACATGTCTACAAAATATTATGATCAATGAATGTCTCTCCAGTTCAAGCAGCATCAGCCAGTAGTCAGAATAAATATGGTTCGCATACAACCATTTTAATGCTGTATACATTTAGTCGGAGCGATTCGTCAATACGAAGTGAAGCAAGATCTCTAGAAAGCTAAATCAGGTATAGAAGCTTCCGCTTCTAACTGCACTGAATACATTTCTTCCCAAAAGTCCTGCACGTTCGTAAATGCAAGATTTTTGCTCATTTGCTTATTGTTGGTTGTGTGGTAGACGAGGTGCTTGGCAAAATCGCGAGGGTTTAAACTCACAATGCGTTGTAGCTGGCAGGTATTCATGCCGACCAAACTCAGACCTCCAGACCAATACTCAACATTGCTCTTCAATCCATCCATATCGTCAAAAGGTGGCAGCAGTTGTCCTTTACAATGACCTCGATGCCATGCAAATATCTGGTAGGACGTTCCCATCCATCCTCCTTGATTGTTGATGTATTTGGGATGAGTAGGATTGGGTCGTTCCAGTGGTTTGATACTAGTAAAATTGGTTCCAGTCCAGTATTCTCCAATCATTTTTTCTCGGGGAAGGTATTGTTGATCCACTCCTCGTTGCAGGATTATCCAATCCAAAGTAGACGCTTCCGGCATTTTGTGCAAACCCAAAGCGATGGTTTGCGTCTCCCACAGATAGAGATCCTTAATCTGTGGCTTATATACGTGTTCTGGATAATGATCCGGTATTGTGTGATCGGCGAGCATTTTGCAACTTCTCTGACAGCAGGGAACTGCACTAATTGGAATGTTCCATTTTCGAATGTTGTTGCGATGCAGCGATATTGGCCTTTCCTTCCGTCCTTCCCAAAACTCTTGTGGCTTGACGATGGACTCGACCCGAATAAATCCCGGAACCATGCGTGCAAGCTGTATCTTTGTGAGATTGCCATAATACTGATCCAGTGGTGCCATGAGAGGTTGTTGTTGAGGATCGTTGGCCGAGAGTGTGGACGTACTTTGTTTCATGGGAGCCAGCTTTTTCAAGCGTTGCAATTCTTCGGTCATTTGCAGGTAGTGACGAACAATGTGCCCATTGATGTACATGTCATCTTCAAAGCTGACGAATAAATCGTAATAGAATAACTTGTCCTTGATCACCAGTCTATGCTGCCGCGATAAGGCATTGTGAATGGCTTGGATTTTTTGTGCGTCCGTAGCTTCGCCATTTTCCCCGACATCGACTTTGTACCCCAGGGGAGTAGCATCATCCCAAATTTCAATTCCTACCCCCCTCGGCAGTTCCCTTCGCAAAAGATCTCGCTTATCTTGTCCCATGATGTAGTGTGTAATCAAGTAAACATCCACCTGAAATCCAAAACCAAGAATGCTTTCCACACCATCCGATAAAACGGGAATGAGAACTTGTCGAAATCGATCTCTTCCCAGGACCGTATTTCGCTGCCCACTATCGATATCTGCTGCCGAGGTGACAATGTAAAGAATTTTGGGGCCTCTCTGCACATTGAACCACCATGGTGGCGTCATATATTGTGGTAGTGGAGGTTCTGTTTCCGTAGTGCGAGTTAGGTGTTTTGATACTAGTAGTAGCACTGCTGCAACAAAAATGACAGCCATGGTCACTAATATAAAAAGCAGTACCAGCCAAACAAATCGCTGGTCTTCAAAGCGAGTATGATCATCGTATTTTCTCCTTATCTGACGGTGCTGTTGTCTTATCTCGTTACATTTTATCTGTATCTTTGAGTAAATATTGTTCATTGTTTGACCTTGTAAGTTGGATGAGAGCAATATATAATACCTATTCGAGTCGATGGGGCGACCGATGGCAGAAGGGCAGAAGTAAAAGTTTTTTAGTCTACTCTCTTCAGTTCATGCAAAAAAAAGCTTTAACAACTGTGCAGGCAAATGTTTCTTTTCCTAACCACCCGGGCGAATATTGGTTTTAGATTCAAGTGTGTTTGAGTCGGAGACACGATTTTTTAATTAAATAATTGATTCATCCACACAACGGTCTGTCCCTGCACCGGAGTGGAGCTATCTATCTGGAGGCAAACAAAACCAACAAAACCAACTTTCACAGAGACGAAGCAGCGACTGAGCTGATCATAATAATAATAGTATTATACCAACTTGATTCTGCCATTGTCTTCTCGGCCACAACAGAAGAACGAGACGAGCCACAATATCAAGTAACATATCTCTGTTCAAAAGAGAATAATATTACAGCGATTCATTATAATAAACACTTCTTGATAACTCCACAAAGATTCCCATCCATATACAATAAATAAAACAGAAAGAATGTTCCGATCCGCATCATCATCCTTCTCCTCTAATCATGTCATTTCCCAGTGTTTTATGGGTACCGCAAGATCGTTATCATCAACGACTTCTTCTCGAACGTCAAAATATGCCGTGCTAATGTTGTCGGGCAAGAATCGACCTCGAATGCTGGCCTCGATGAGATCCTGTTATTATTCTCCCAGTCAACAACGACAGTCACCACAACAACCGTCGTTCCAAATTTGGCGCACTCTTTCCAGTAATGCCGGTGAAAAGAAGGCTAACGATGGCGACAATACTAATAAGGGAGAAGAGACAGATCATCCCAGTGATGAAACCCAAATCGTCTTGACACCTGGCCAAAAAGTCGTAGCCTATTCTCGTTTGAGCATGTGGGCAGGAATTGCAGTCTTTGCTGCTTTCTGCGCATACTATATTGGAAGAGAATTATTCCCAACGTGAGTTTTGATGTTTGTACAGATTGTGCATTTTTTGTCGTTCGTCTGGTTTACAAATACATGTAATAATCATGTCTTCCAAACTTAAACAATACTATTATGGTTGTGTGTTGTGTGTGTGTGTGTTTTTTTTACAGTAAAATGAGTCCCAATCGAGTTTTTGACAATGCTTTGGCATTGGTTCGAGAAGACAGTCAAGTAAGGAGACGCTTCGGAGAACCCATTAAGGGATATGGACGCGATCATGGAGGACATCGAGAAGGACGAAGAAACTTTATCGAGTACGTATTGCTTTTTTGTTTTTTGTTTCGTAGTGTGTGTTTGATTTATTTAGTTATTTATTTTTCTACAGGAATGCTCAACCCATATTTTCGTGTGAACCGATATTTGCAGACACACGGAACGTGTCGATCCTGAAGATGGTTCCAAGAGGACTCGCGTACGCTTTAATATCGAGGGTCCTCATGGTAATGCGTTTGTCTTTGCAGAAGTATCATCTGAAATGCCCTCGGGAGAGTTTGTTTACGGTCAGTGTATTTGCTGTATACAGTGATTTTTACTGGCTTTTTACTAAGCGTATTCGAAGTATTTGAATACTAGTCGTGTTTTTGATGCAGAAGGTTCAGAACTCACCCATCATTTATACCTCGCGCTTTTTACAAAAACCCAATCCATTCACAATTTCATCATTCAACGATAGTACTGGTACAAGACAAGGCAAATGGCCGAGTGCAAACCATTGTAGATAATCGAGGTGCATTGACCGCTCAACGACTTGCCGGTGGTAACAAGGAGAGCCTGGCTGCCATGTCACAACTATTGGGCGGTGGCAAACGAAACTAAGAGTGTTAGCCTGGTGTTGTGCATCCAATGCAACATTGCACACTGCTAGTACAGTAGTGGAAGGCAATGATGAAACAGAAGGAAAGAATAGTCATTTTGATTACTTCTACTACTAGACTACCATCCAGCACCAAGCTAGCACTGTCTACCCACTACTCCGAAGTATCAGATATACTTATTATTCATTTATTACAGTAAACTACTAGACTGTGCCTACTCGTATGTCAACTCGTGTACACCAGAGCACGATATTATTATTATTTTTCTTCTGCTTTAGAGAGCACTAGACCTAGTACCACGGTACGAGTAGATTGTTAGCTTGAAATGGGTCATGAGCTTAGTTGTAGGCTATTGCAGTCGATTTTGAATTTTCAAATCCTTTTTCTTCCAATCAAAAAGATACAGAAGATCGCGATTACGTAGTTCGATCGTGAGCATTTGCATGCTTTGCTAACTAGGTCTATTCGAATAAACAGGCCAATGTTTGCTTTTCCGTCTCTCATCATCTCGGCCTACGGCAGTTTAAAGGTACTTTTGATTTGGACCACAAATCTAATGAAATCAGTTCGTCGCATTAAAAATCACATTATTCATAAAGTAGTCTAGTTTCAACTTAAAATTTGCCAATCGACAGAATAAAAAGAAAGACACACCAATTAATATTTAATTGTCTTTTTATTTACCAAAAAAAAGATGAAGATTTCAAGTGCTCTGTTGCTCGCCCTTGGAGCAGGACCTCTTACGACGATTCATGTCACCGTGGAGGCAACTACTAGCAGTGGTGGCAATGGTGCTCCATCGTTTGGCACCCGTCATCATCTACCTGCACAATCCTTTCTTTTGAAATTTCGAGGAGGCAGTCCTCTAGTCATTGCCAAGGGCGAAGAAGAAAGCCAAACGAGCAAGGTCGATGTTGCAATTACTGAAAAACTGCGACTGGACGAGCAGGATGCGCCTTTGTTAACGGACATTGAGCTCTTGAGTGATATCTTGAGCGAAACTGTCAAGAGAGAAAATCAAAGAACGTACGATCTTTACAACAAATTTCGCGAATATGGATTGAAACGGTACGTAGATACCTGTCTTTTTTGAGTCTTTGCTCTTGAACTGGTAGAAAAAGTACTCGTATTCGAATATTTATCTATTTATTTGTCTCACAAAATTGATTGCATGTTCCTTCACGTACAACAAAACTGGACACTACAACAATAATCGATCACAGAGCTTCTGATATTCATGATGAGTCTTCGTTGCAAAAGATGGTAAAAGCTGCCCAAAAATTAACAGCTGCCGAGGCCCTGGGAGTGATGCGAATGTTTTCCTTGACACTTAACTTGGTCAATGCTGCTGAAGTCCACCATCGCTTTCGCAACATTCGTAAATTTTCCAAGGAAACGGAAGAGAAGGAAGGCGGCAGTGGGCCCCTTCCAGCCATTGAGGATTCTTGTCGCGGCACTTTTGACATTCTGTTGAACTCGAATGCAGCCACTAAAGAGCAAATCTACGACCAACTCTTAACGCAAAAGGTGGAAATTGTACTCACAGCCCATCCTACCGAGGTCTCTCGTCGCTCCATTTTACGCAAATACAGACATGTGTCGGAGATTCTGGCCATGCTGGAACGGCCTGGTCTGAACATGTACGAAAAGGAAGAATGTATTAATA
>Ga0100378_1006922_pt1 | contig 10186 bp, 14 predicted proteins | sample CryGeymeta201502_FD_81535 | JGI IMG/M metagenome (GOLD analysis project Ga0100378, IMG submission 81535) | Groundwater microbial communities from Crystal Geyser aquifers in Utah, USA - Crystal Geyser metaG 2015-02 | ecosystem: Environmental > Aquatic > Deep subsurface > Groundwater | place: USA...
GGTTTTGATTATTTGTTTGATTTCCAATGTCAATAGTCTTAATTTCATTCTTTGTTAGTAGTGTGTTCGTTGTATTTACAATATTGTTTTCGTTATCATCAGAGTCACTATCAGATTTATTAATGTTTAATATTTTATCTTTTTTGTCACTCAATGTTATTTTATTCGAATTTGTTATTGTAGTTTTGTTACTACAATTATTATTATGTTTAATATCTCTAATACAAGTATTATTATAATTATAATTATTATTATAACTGTTATAGGTATTGTAATTCTTATTTATCAAAGTGTTTATAATTAGAGGCTTATATTCTTCTTCTTTCGTTTGCTTAATATTACTTATTATAGAATTTATAGTAACAGTATTCATTTTATTTAAGTTTTCTCCTTCACGTTTAACATTAGTAATATTATTAATATTATTAATATTGTTGTTGGTATTTTTAATATTGTTTGTTATTCCAGTAGGGTTTGTTAGCAAATTGTTTTGATTCTTGATTTCATTTATATTGTTTGTGTTATTTGAAGTTTCACACATTTTTATTAAAATGTCAACGTCGAATGAATCATCTCCTAATTGATGAAAATTATTAGTTTCTGTTTGTTCCATTTTTATATTTTCAATCTTCGTAGAATTAAATTGAATATTATTATGATTATTGTTATTGTTATCTAAATCAAATAGGTCAATATAGTTATTTAATGTATTTGGACTTAACATTAATGTTCCTTCATTTTTAATTAAAGATTCTTTTTCTTTAATGGATTTTTGTAGGTGTGTTTGGGTTTGTATGATACTTTGAGTATCCTTAACATTTTGACTACTCATACTAATAGAGTTACTTGATATGAAAGTGTTATTGATTTGATTATTATTGTTATTGTTTATTTTTTCGTTCTCTAACATTTTTACATACTTATAATTATTATCATTCCTTTCATTTTTAACGTCTTTATTCTGATCTTTATTAACAATATTTTCCTTATCTTCTTTTTTATCAAATATAACTTTATTATCCTTATTACTTGAACTAATCACTTTACTGTTGATACTATTTTTATTATTTTTCAGTTTAAATATTTCAGATTTGAGATATGTATAGTAATAAACAATATAGTTTAAGATTATCTTTTCTTCCTCAATATCTTTTTCTTTGTCGTATATCTTCATATCGAAAGTTCCATTGCAGAACTCTTCGTAATTATCAAAGTAAGGTCCATAAAGGTCGTTACAATCAATATATTCATTAAAACATTCTTTATACGACGAGTCTTTAGGGATATCATCAACAGAATTGAGAGGTAATAATGTTTTTTCCCTTGTATGATATATAGTTTGATAATAAAATATCGAAGCAATCTTCTTAGTTTCTTCATAAAATTTCTCAGCGTCTTTAATACTCGATTTAAATTTTTCTGTTACACTCATCCTATCGATTATGTCCTTCAAATTGTCGCAGTTATCATATAGCTTTAATCCTACCTTTAGTCCGAAATTCTTAACACCACAATAGTAATCACATCCGCTTAATACACAAACTTCAATAAAACTTTCATGCTTTATCTTTCCTAGAAAACAAATTAGATAAGTTAGTTAGATTACTTAGATAAATATAATTATATAAACACTTACTTATTATTTTGCAATAAGGATCACTTATTAACTCAATCGGAGTCTCCTTAAACTTTTTTATGTCTAGATAATCCCCTTCACCATTATGATTTAATTTATAACATATTTTTTGAGCGCCAAATAATATTAAATCACTATCTTCTGTAATGGCAAAATCTGCCTCGCCGCTAATACATAAATGCGCTATTTGGGCGTCGGCCTCGTAGGGCGCAACGACAACCTTGATTTTTAGCCGTTTTAAAACTTCAATAAGAGAATTAATCATTTTAGATGTAATTCTCAAGGCTTGCTTAGAGTATTTTTTAGCTTCTTCTTCCTTACCTTCTTCTATACTTTTTTTTGCTAAATCAAGATTTTTTTGTTTTGATTCCCTTCTGTTCGATTCTTCAATACTTTTAGGCTTGAATCGATGACCGTCGAATACAGCAATTGGTGTAATTTTGTGTGCGGAAAGTAATGAAAGCATTTTTATTGGATAGTTTAAATAATTATCTCTACTAGACTCAAAAGCACAGGAGTATACACCTTTGTAAAGCCATGTCATCATGTCGATTGCTGCAGTTTGATTACTCAATTCCGAAATAAATATATTTCGTGATGCTGGTTTTAATAAACGAATTAAATCTGTTACACCCATTAAAATTATATGAATAATTCGAATTGTTCTATTTATTAAGCTTTAACTTTAAATATAATTATTTTTGACGAGTAATATTTTTACTAAACAATTTCAATAATAATTACAATTATTCAATAATAAAATAAATAATACTTTTAATATAACTTTTAATATTTATTTCAATTAAAATATTTATATCAATATTTACATATTAACCAGTAATTATTTTATAAAATTATCTTTAATAATTAACAATAACATAACAAAATGCATTGCAAAATTTATAGTAATGATAATTTAGACGAGATCGAAGATTACACAGAGTCTCTAAAAGACACAATAGAAAAGTTTAAAACGATACACGACCCAGACAAAGGAGATATAGATGGTATACCAATTCAATTATAATATATTTATAATTACTAATAAGAATTTTTAAGAGAATACATCTACTACGAAGACACAATAATTAAAATGATATATGAAAGACTTGACAGTGATGTAATTTCTAATGAATTAAACGATTTTGTTATTTTATTCAATAAATATTGGAGAGACTATCAAAATAGTTGGCCTGATAACTACTGGGAGATTTACACTAAAATTAGGAATAAGAAACCATTTGAGTTTGGAAAATTAAATACTAGTTTGTCGTCTAATACATCAAATGTAATTTTATTAATTAATTCAAATATTTTATAGTTAAAAGAAAAAGCAACAATCGCTTTAAATCAAACTCTTACTGAAGTAGAAAGAAAAGACTCTATGAGAACTTCAAGTGAGATATTTTCAGAATATAAAACTAAGAAGGTTGGAGAAAGTAATAGCTATTGTTATGTTTAACTTTAATATAATTTTATATTATCTTATATCTTTTATTAGTTTTAAAGCAAATGGACAAGGAACTAGATTATTTTAATGACAATGATGCTAGAATTAAAAAAATATCTTCAAGTAAAGAAGGAAAATGTTTTGATTGTATCATATATTAGTGTAGTATATGTTGAGGATGTTATTAATCAATTATTGAGTAGTTGATTGATTTATGTGATGAGTGATTATCTAAAAAATGATGTAATAATGATTGATATGATTGATTATAATTTGTTAATATAATATATATTCCTACAATTTAACATAAAAATACTTATTTTAGACTATATTATGTATATTGTAAAATTAATAGTGATAATGTTGATATATATTTATGTTTTTATTAAGTAAATATTATTATGTATTTATTATACTGTTAATTATAATGATTATTATCTCTATAATTATTTCTGTTCTGTATGTTACTCATGTTATTATTCATGTTATTATTCATATTGTTATTCATGTTATTATTCATGTTGTTATTCATATTATTGCTCATGTTGTTTGAATTATAATTATTCATATTACCCATATTATTTATATTGTTCATACTATTCATATTGCCTATATCCATATTCATTCCAATACCCATATTCATTCCAGGATTATAATTACCAGTAGTACTATTCAATAGATATTTCTTTCTTATTTTTGATTTATTCTTTTTGAATTTATATTCTTCTAATTTGGTTGTTGAGTTGTCTAAACCTCTATCCTTCCAAGTACTTCTTTTTAACCTTACAGGTCTATTACCAACATATTTTCCGTTCATTTCCCGCATTGATTTTATATAATCTGCAGAACTTGAAAAACTAACAAAACCATAACCTAAATTAAATAATAAAGATATGAACGTTAAAAAAGTTTACATTTAAATATACATATAAATTATATATAGTAACAACATAAACAATTAAAATTAGTATAATTGTTTACCTTTACTTTTTCCTGTTCTCTTATCTCTTATAACTCTGGCTTTTAAAAATGAATTATATTTTCTAAATCCATTGGATAAAACTTCATCTGTTACTTCATTACCTAAATCTCCACAAAATAATCTATAATCATTTTCTGGCCATTCGTCTAAAGTAGGGTCTTCCCATACTTCACCACCTGCTTTTCGTAATAATTTATTTTTCTTTTTTAATACTACTGGTTTCTTAGCTTTGACTTTCTTTTCTTTTTTTGTCTTAGAAGTTTTTACAGATTTGTTATCAGATTTATTAATTATGTTTGTAATACTTGATGATAGATTAGATGTTTTGTCTAAGAAATATTTAATAAACATATTAAATACAATCACATACCTTTAGATATTATGCTACCACTTATTGTATTATTTTCAGAATTAAGTTTAGTCGTGTAGTTCATCATCGGAGTTGGGTTTAATGTCCCGCTCAACTTAGCTAAATGAGGAGGTAGGTTTATCATTTATATTTATATGAATATGATTAGAATTAAATGATTAGTGATTATTGATAAATAATTTGAATAATTTATAAACAATATATTAATATTCACATATTAATTTGTAATAAAAAATATACTTATGCACTTATATTAATGGATGATCTCGAAAATATTAATAAACTGGTTAGAATAAGGTTTTTTGATAAAGAATACATAGAAGACGATAATAAGATTGAAGAATATATAGACGATGATAAAAATACTTATTACTCTAATTTAGAACTAAAATATAATAAATTTTGCACTGCAGCCAATATAAAAATCGAAACAAGTGTAAAAATACAATTAAAATAAACTAATGAATTAATATATAAGATGAAAACAGTTGACGAAGAAGTAATCCAAAATAAAAAAGACTTCTTAACAGCTGAGTTTACATATGGTGAGATGACTTTTCAAACATTAGCATATTGCTTTGAGTATATCAAAAATATAAATAAGTTACAAATAAAAAGTGGATATTTTTATGATTTAGGATCAGTAAATAATAACAAAAATAATGCTTTATTCATATATTCCTATATATTTATATAACTTCTTCATAAAATTATAACTTCTTCTTAGGGAACAGGTGTTGCTCTTTTAGCAGCTGCTTTGCTACATCCCTTTGAAAAATGTATAGGAATAGAATTAATGCCTAGTTTATATCATATTTCAAAAGATCTAATTAGTGTTTATAATAGTGTTGAATCTAAATATAATAATACTATTGAGACTCATCAAGACAATATTTTAAATTTTAATTATGATATTGATAAGATTAGTATGATTTATACCGGCTGGAAGTGCTTTACAAAGGATTTAAAACAGAAAATTGCAGTTAAGTTTAAGAGTTGTCCTGAAGGAACTCTATTAATTACATTATCTCATTCTATTTCAGAGTTTGATAGTAGTTGGAAGGTAATTGCAGAAATTAGAAGAGCTATGTCGTGGGGAAGTGCTGTGTTAATAATTCATGTTAAAGTATTAAATGAAAAGAAATAGTTTGTGATATATATGCTAATGATAATTAATAGACTTGAATATCTTATTATTTTAATATAATATAAGCTTAAATAAAAGTTCTTGTTTTTACTTTAATTTTATACTATACATATTTCATGTCGAAATAAAACTAAATCAACAAAATTTAAATTAATAAATTAAATCATTATAAAAATATATATAATTTGACAGTATAGATTATAGGAAAATTATTATTTAATTGTTCAATAAAATAATATATAAAAATGTTAAAATACATCGTCAAGAAAGGATTTAGCAAGATGGACATCAGAGCAAGCTTAACTAAATTAGGACTTGTCCCCAAAACTATTTATCACAACGTAAATAATATAAATAAAATTAGTTAACTGTTTCTGAATTATATAACGCTACACTTGTCAATAATAACCCAAATAACCCAAATACATTACCAACAGTTGTATCAAATAACGGAGCTTTATGTACATATTCCGGACTTAAAACAGGAAGATCACCTAAAGACAAAAGAGTTGTACTTGATAAATTAACCGAAAAAGATATTTGGTGGGGTTCCATTAATATACCACTAGATCCTAAGTCATACAGACTAGTTGAAAGTAGAGCTGTTGATTATATTAGCTCAAGACCTCGTATATATGTTCAAGATGGATATGCTGGATGGGATCCAAAAAATAGACTAAAAATAAGAGTAGTCGCTATTAGACCTTATCATGCTCTTTTCATGAGAAATATGTTGATTGTCCCAACTAAAGAGGAGTTAGAAAGAGATTTCTCTGGAGATCAAGTTGACTATCATATTATTAATGCCGGAGAACATCCAAATTGCCCACATTATGAAGGTACAGGAACTAAAACATCTGTTGCACTTAATTTTTCAGAAAAGAAATTAACAATCCTTGGAAGTCAATATGCTGGAGAAATGAAAAAAGGAGTTTTCTCTGTTATGAACTACTTAATGCCCAAAAAAGGTATTCTTTCAATGCACGCTAGCGCCAATGAAGGTAAAAACGGAGACGTTACTGTTCTCTTCGGATTATCAGGAACTGGAAAAACAACTTTAAGCGCTGATCCTCACAGAAGACTTATTGGAGACGATGAACACTGCTGGAGTGACACTGGAATATCCAATATCGAAGGAGGTTGTTATGCAAAATGTATTGGTCTTTCAGAAGAAAAAGAACCTGAATTATTCCACGCAATTAAATACGGAACCATTTTAGAAAATGTTGACTTCTTAGATGAACATCAACATGATGTTGACTATAATTCATCAAGAATTACAGAAAATACTAGAGCTTCATACCCTCTTAATTATATTGACGGAGCTAAAATCCCAGCAGTTGGAGGACATGCCACAAATATTTTCTTCTTAACTTGCGATGCTTATGGAGTTCTACCCCCAGTTTCAAAATTAGACTATGATCAAGCAATGTATCACTACATTTCAGGATATACAGCAAAGGTAGCAGGAACTGAAGTAGGTATTACAGAGCCTGAAAATACTTTCTCAGCTTGCTTTGGAGCTGCTTTCTTACCTCTACACCCAACTGTCTATGCTGAATTACTTGCCGCCAAAATGAAAAAACACGGAACTAAAGCATGGTTAATTAACACCGGTTGGAGTGGTGGTAAATACGGAGTAGGAAAAAGAATGAATCTTAAAACAACAAGAGCTATCATTGATGCTATTCATTCTGGTAGTTTAGACAATGTCAAAACACACCCATCTCCATTATTTAATTTAGGAATTCCAGACACTGTTCCAGGGGTTCAAACTGATATTTTAGATCCCGAAAAAACATGGAGCAACAAAGAAGAATTTAAAAAGACTTTAACAAAGTTAGCTGCAAGTTTTGTTGAAAACTTCCACAAGTTTGAAGATAAAACTCCTAAATCAGTTGTTCAAAATGGAGGACCAAAACTATAGTTAGATTTCAAAGTTATCTTAGTAATCTAGTAGTTTGTTAGTTAAATATATTACTAATAAAATTAATTTAATAATATTGAATTATTTGAATTAAGAAATTAATTTAAGTTTTTATATAATAAAGTTATATTAAGTTATATTAAATAATATTAAGTATTATATTGAAAACAATAAAAATAAAATAATATATAAATTATAATATTTACGTAGATAAATTAATTATGTAACTCAAATAATTATAAAAAGTAATCAGGAACTCTCTTTGAAATATTTGGATCTCCTTTAACAAGTGAAGGATCAAATGTTTGAATTACACACTCTAAATATTCATCTACTTCCATTATTCCTGCTTGATTTCCACATCTATAACAGTAATTTGGAGCGGAAAATAAAGTACACACATTCTTTGAATGACTCCAGTTGAACCCATTCATAACTAATTGATGAGCTCTACATATGTATTTTAAATTATTTATTTCATTAAATTTCTTTGAAACGTCTTGACCAAATATATAACCTGCTCCTCTAGGGCTTTGATTGAACCCATCAATATTTTCTTCGGGGTCTGACCACAATAGATCGCTCATTGGGCCGCTGCTCGGTACTTCTTGAACTCTATTTATTTTCTTTATTTCATCTATTGTTCCAAGATCTGGAGATAACCCTCCATGTAGACAGAAAATCTTATGTTAATTTATAATAATTTTACTTTACTTTCAACGATCGCTGCTAACGGTAAATAATCAAATAAATCTGTAAAATATTTCCAAACATTAAGATTACCATACTTTTTATTACATTCATCTTGGAAACCATATACCTAATTTATTAATATTATATTTACCATTGTAACCTGTCTTGTTTCGTGATTACCTCTTGTTAGGTGAATTCTATTTCTCCATTTTAATTTGTAGCACATAAGTAATGTAACAGTTTCAACAGAGTGATTTCCTCTATCGACATAATCTCCCATAAATAGGTAATTTGTATCAGGGCATCTTCCACCTATTGTTATAATGAAGTTATACCTATATTAAATAATTCTAATAAATCGTGAAATTGACCATGAACATCCCCGCATATAGTTACTGGGGCGGAAACTCTATGTACATTGTCTTCTTTTATTAGTATTTCTTTAACCTTAGATTATTTATTATATTATACCTTATCGCATAAAAATTTAACTTCTTTTTCTGCAAGAGGATTACACGTTAATAGTGTTGATATGAATTTGTCAACATCCATCTTCTCCATTTATTTTTTAAACTGAATAAAATGCAATTAAAATATTTAATAATAAATATAATATATAATTTATTAATTCAATACCCCTAAATATTAAATAGTAGTTATTTTATGTTTATATTTATATTATGCTTGGGGATTGGGGATTGGGGATTGGGGATTGGGCCCAATCCCCAATCCCCAATCCCCAATCCCCAATTTCCTTTAAAGTAACATAGTAAATAGAATTATTTATTAAATAAAAATATGATACACAAAGTATAATTAAAATAATATAATTAAAATTAATTATTTTATTTCATATATAATTAAATATGGACACTACTAGAGAAATTAAAACTATTGGATGGGTTGGAACCGGAGTAATGGGAAAATCAATGTGTAAACACTTACTTAAAGCTGGATACAAACTTTCTGTTTATAACAGAACAATGTCAAAAACTGAAGAACTAGTTAAGCTTGGTGCAGTAATACAAGAACCAATAGAAATGGCCAAAACATGTGATGCTGTTTTTCTTATGCTAGGCTATCCAATTGATGTAGAAAAAATGGTTTTAGGTGAAAATGGAATTTTAGCTCATATGCCAAAGGGAACTTATTTAATTGATCATACTACAAGTAGTCCAGATCTTGCAGTTCAAATATATAACAAGGCTAGAGAGAGAGGTGTTATCTCATATGATGCCCCTGTTTCTGGAGGTGATATTGGAGCACAAAATGGTCAGTTAGTTGTAATGATAGGTGGAGATAAAGATGTGTTTGATCCAGTGAAAAAAGTAATGGCTAATTTCTCTAAAAAATGCGAAATATTAGGAGGAGCTGGAAGTGGTCAACATACTAAAATGACAAATCAAACATTTATTGCTTCTGGAATTGTAGGAGTATGTGAAGGACTTTTATACGCACATAAAGCTGGTTTAGATGTAAATGCTGTAATTGACTTATTAGGAGGTGGAGCAGCTTCAAGTTTTAACTTAACAGTTTACGGACCAAGAATAATGAAGCGAGATTTTGAACCTGGATTTTTCATTGAACATTTTTTTAAAGATTTAGGAATAGTCCTAAAAGAAAGTGAAAGAATGGGTCTTGACTTAAAAGGTTTAAAATTAGCTCATAGTTTCTATAAAGCCATGATGGAAGAAGGATACGAAAAAAAGGGAATTCAAGCATTGTACTTGGCTTTAGAAAAATTAAACGGAATTAAATCTGAAGAGAAAAAATAAACTTTGCTTTAAATAAATAAGTTTAAATCAAAAAAATAAATAGTATTTAAAATGATTAATGATTATTTATAATATTAAATTATAATATATAGAATAATAAAATATAAAATGTTATATGTTTTTTAAACTCAGAAATAATAATTGGGGATTGGGGATTGGGGATTGGGGATTGGGCCCAATCCCCAATCCCCAATCCCCAATCCCCA
>Ga0100378_1006925_pt1 | contig 10185 bp, 7 predicted proteins | sample CryGeymeta201502_FD_81535 | JGI IMG/M metagenome (GOLD analysis project Ga0100378, IMG submission 81535) | Groundwater microbial communities from Crystal Geyser aquifers in Utah, USA - Crystal Geyser metaG 2015-02 | ecosystem: Environmental > Aquatic > Deep subsurface > Groundwater | place: USA...
AGAATGAGGATATTATTGGCTCCTATGTAACGTGGAGCAAATGGAGTAGAGCTTTCTGCTTTGGTTTTGAACAGACGTAGCTTAGATTTTTTTTTATTGGAAGCTTTGTTTTTTGTGCTACTTGTTCTGATAAAATGGCATTACGTTAACTTTTAATAAGACCCATGATACAATCATCAATCATCTTGCTCAAAAAAAGTATTTACAACAGCAATGATTAATAAGAATAGTTAACTCTTGTAATAGTCAACAATAGTTTACATCCTATCAAATTAATGCTCAAGTACTGCACCATCGTTTCATTTCATCACAATGCTCTTCCCTTGACTACTCTCACCCGTGACTATTGAATCCTTCTCCTTCCCAACCAAAGATCTTCTTATTCTATACTCCTTGAACTTCCTGAAATAGCTTATCGGACTGTATTCCTTTACTGCCCTCGATGAGCTCTCATAGTTTCTGATAGCTGGAAGGGAGCCGATGCAGTCATGTACTCTGATGAGATTGGGGAACCTATAAACCTCATTCGAAAAAGTTTGTGAATATAGTTGATGGACTCATAGATGATGAAGTCTATGATGGTGAGGTTTTATAGGTAGTAAGTCTTTCCTCTGCATTACTGTTAGTACTTGTTGATTCGGTTGAATAATATTTGTTTGCTCTGTTGAAAAGAAGAGCCCTCTTCCTATTACTTAACTCCTTTGATGTGTCTGTTTTAGCACATGAATCTCATACCACCTTACATCTCTGAGACTGCCTCATTGACTCCTGAATAAGGTAGGGCATACCAGTATAAAATATTAACTTATCAATTAAACAACACAAGACTGCTCTCGTATTACTCATCCTTCCTGCGACAGTCACGGGTTTCACTGTAAAAGGGGTCTGCTGCTGAAAGTGATGTATCGAACATCCCTAAAAAACTATCACGACGGTCAAACAACGAGCATGATATTGGACTTTACTCATCATTTATCTACAGCAGTGAAAGTTCATCCACTCCCTTCCGTTCTACAGGTAAGGATTGTTTATCAGATTATACAACGAGAGGGGTTTCTAATTTGGTTGTTTTAATTGCATCCTTCCTCAGCTAGATATTTGGATTCATTCTGAAGGTACGAGTAGTCAGGTCGAAATAACTGAGAATTTTTAGACTTTTAGGGTGTCTGGAACTATGGTTGTGCTAATGAGAGATGGATCTTTGGCATCCTTTGATGAAGGTTCTTAGGATCCTCATTTTTGAAGAGAGGTGATTAACAAAATCAAAGTTATAGAACTCACCCAGCCTGAGCTGACAGAAGTAATCGTCCAAGCTTTTTTTGGACACTCCAATAGCCTTAGCTGCATCCTGAAGGTTTAAACGCTGCTTTGAAGTGATATCTCCATGGATATGTAAATCACGCCATCTTTTGACAAGCTCCAGCACCTCCCCTACAGTCCTCTCTCTGCTCTTATTCTCACATATATTGTTGATGCTCCTATTTCCTAAATTGAAACTATCTCCTCCAGCAACAAAAAGACTTGCTCCAAAACTGAAACTCTGTCCTCCAGTACCAGTCGTCTCACAGCTCAACCTACATTCCTCGCTCTCTGGCTCTGGCTCCTTCTCTCTGAACCGAACGAGAATAATTTATGGTTAGAACAGACAAGAAGGAACCTCTCCCTATGTTGACTCCTTTTATGCTAGAGCTTCAATAGGTGTAAACGAGAAGGATCGAGGGTCATAGATTGAAATGAGGTGGTCTTCAAGTCGGCAATACTGTTACAAAATAGGTTGAAGGTTGACTGTTTATGAGCTGATGCAAAGTTACTGGCTGACAAATGTAATCTGTTGAGTGTCTTCCCTTTAGAATGCGAAAGTCCTTAGGTGGTGTTTTTGCATGAATTTTCCAATTAAAACCATTATATGATATTTTGAAGTAGCACAGATTTTCCCTTGAGAAAGTTCCTCCCCAATCATTTTGCCTTTTTTAGCTTCTCCTGGACTTCATTTTTGTTCAGCATTCAAAATCCTTAAAACAAAAAAACGGTAGAATTCTTAAATACGTCATGCTTCGGATTTTCCTTCAACTGAAACTTGCCATCTAAAGGAAAATTCATTAATTTGTATGATTTGACAATTATAGGCCAAAAGTTTTTCTACCTTTTTGCTAAGGGAAAGTCATGGTAAGGGATGAAGCTGGAGGTAAATAGTGGTACAAACTGAATAAAATTACTAAAAGCTCTAGGTCATCAAAAAAGAGTTATTGGTTATCTTGAAATCATATATTTTTTAAAGTGCATTTAGATTCACGCTAGGAATACTTGTTGTTTATGTTGTAATTGTTTGAAAGTTATACTACCAGAAGAGCTTACCTGTAAAAAAATGTTGAAAAGCTGTCAAAAAACTACATTCTCATAAAGATTCAAACAGCAGAACTAACTTCCTTTCAATTGAGTTTGCTCCATTAAGACCCTAAATAGGGAAAAGAGGCAGATGACCCAAAACCATCCCAAGACCAACATCTTAATGAAAATAACTAATTGATGAGCATCGGTTCAGCTTTAGAAGTGTGAATGGAATTAATCTCATCTAAATCGGTTAGTGTGATTGTCCTTATCATTTATATTATTTGACTTAGATTTGATGAAAAGGCTCATCAACGCCAAATAAGCCCTTAAATTGTACAATAACAATCCCAAACTCAACGGCGGATTTGGACATGATTTTGGAGTTTTCTGCCAAGCCCTGGACAAACATACTGATAATCCTAAACTGTCATCGTTTAGGTATGTATTCCAAGACCATCAAAGGAAAATTCAGGAGACCGTTCACGGAGGAGCTCTAGCTACCATGATCGATGTGATCACAACTGTAGGTATTCTCAGAATAACTCCGAATCGGACAATCTCTATATCTCTCAATACTGAGTTTATGAACGTGATAAGAGTAGGAGAATAAGTCTAAATTGATACGGAGGTCAGCAGAATTGGAAAGAATATTGTTTTTACCGAGTGCAGAATCTTTACGGATCCCTCGAATACTAAAAAATTGGCCTGTAAAGGGCAGCATATCAAAGCAATTATCCAAGAACCATGGAATTTCATGAAGGATTTGGTTTGATTGATGAATAACTCAAGGAAAAACTTAAATTTTTACATTAATTATAATAGAGCATCCTGTCCGGTGATTGAATCGCCAAGTGGCGATATAGGTTTTATTAACAGTAAAGATTTGAATTACTATTTTCATCGTAGTCGTATGGCTTTATGAATCAGGCTAATGGAATTTTGTGACAGATAGGGCTGTCATGACCAAAAAATATAGAATACACAGAATCATTTAGATGAAAGGGATCTTAGTGATGTTAATAAAAGTCAAAGGCACATTGGAAGATAGCAACTAATAAATGAAATGATCAAATTCTCCTGTTACGAATCTTTTATCGGTAGAGTTTGGCATATGAACCTGCCCCTACTTCTTTTTTAGGTCTTTACCAGTCAGTCGCCCTCATTCTAGGTTTGAATGTACACTCTTCAACCTCTTTTTTTTATTTAGCCTCCTTTCCTTCTCTCACCTTCTCTCTTTGTCTCTCTATAGTAATTTTTTGCCTATCAAGAAAGGTCAGCTGGCTGAGAGTTCGACGGAGAGGTTGACAGAGTGTCTTGATACTGTCGATTGCTGCTGATGGGAGTTGTTTGTGGGAGTAGGACCTTTGAGGAGGGATATTGAGTTTAGATTGATAATTATGATGAGGTTTGCTCGTTTTTTTTATCTTTGGAGGAAGTTCATTGATGCTGTTATGATTAACCCTATTCTATCTTTGGATGTTTTCCTTATTTTCCTTCAAATTGTCTTGATGCGTGCTCTTGTGATAATAATCATCTAGTATTTTTTGGTACCTCGTCTTTCCAGCCCTTTTCTGGCTGTCTTCATGCCCCTTCCTCGAACTTTCCTGCCTTAATGTCTTCTTCAGCAACTGTTTTAGATTTTTTTCCTTATTATCGGGTTGAAGATGTTTCTTGAGCTACAAAGGTTTGAAAGTCGCCTCTCCCATACTCTACATATTCTACTCAGAGGGAATGATGCTAGTGGGTTGCTGATCTGGTTGTGCAAGAAGTTGCTGCCAGAGTGTGGCTTACTCTTATTATTTGTGCTCTTGGGTTGACAATTCAGTATAGGCCCACTTGCTGATGCTATGGTTGGCGCCCTACTTAGCTGGCTGAGGAGGGCAAGGGCGAATGTATGATGATAAGGGACTACTAGCAGGTACTTGAACGGGCATTTCCCAATATGCAGACTCGGTCATCCGTTATCCTCTATTATACTGGCTCTATTATAGGTATACTGTCACAAAACTGCAAAGACAACAGGATAAAGCTGATAAATTATCAAGGGAGGATATATTGGATGCATGAAGCAATAGTATAGGAAAAAAAAGGATAGAACAGAGAGTCAGGCACAAGGCGGTTAGAAATCGACAAGGAAGACCCTCCGTTTTAGCAATGAAATTTGAATTCAAATATAGTCTTTTCTCAACGAATGACGAAGCACAGCAAAAACAAGTTGTCAACTCTTACTCACAAAACAAAAGCGATCCTCAAACAACTTAGGAGCACCTCCCCAGATAAACCCACTTCCCCACAGTCATCAAATAAGGGTCTATCACTCTTAGCTGAAGAAACTGACTCTAGTACATTCCCCTCTTCTGAGATCCTTCCTTCTGTCTTTTGGAGGAAACAGCTCGTTGTGTTGGTGAAGCAGGTAGTCAATCAGTTGCGATACGGGGTCGATACTCAGATGGTAGCTCTGATGCTGCTAAAAAGGGTGGAATGGATGGAGTAAGGAAGGGAAAAGTTGTTGGCTGCAGTGCTAGTGGTCATAGCTGCCAAAGTACATTAATTTAGGACACCCCAGTTCAACTCACTGACTCTATGGAGTGGGTACTAATTCGGAAGGGATGAACTGGTGGCTGCCGAGGGAGCTATGTTGTTGCAGATGGGCTTTCGAGTACCTGCAGTGCTAGGGTGTAGGACTTTAGCTGAGGCTAGAAAGGCTGTAAAGAGGTTGGAGGACGAGTTAGGAGGGGACAAGTATGCCCTCCCTTTTCAATGATCTATTTTTTTATCTGCTGCCAAAAATGCAGGGGAGGTAAAGTGGATAGGTGATAGGGGATCAGATCTGGTGCAGCATAATTTCAAAAGCGGGCTGCTGCGATGGGTTCACATCGCACAAAGCTACCGCCTCAAGGATTTGTTGTATCATCATGTTGAAATTATAAAGCACCTGACTAAAGCCTGCTATTTTAGCAGACTGCCTCTTTCTTCTTTTTTATGCATTCTTTCCATTTTTAGCCTATCATACCTTCAAGACTTGTTGCACATAGAACAAAAACCTTTTGTTCTGATTACCGTGCTGTGGTCAAGTTTGATTGATATAATTGATAGAGATGATGGACATACTCCTGATGGGGGACTCCAAAGCAGGAAGGAGCAGCATCGCAAAGGTCATATTCCAAAAAATGGTATCTAAATCGACCAAACTGCTCGGGTAGACTTCGAAAATGGAGAGCTACGACTTCAAAATCCAAAAAATTGAGTTCAAACTTTACGACTTCCCAGCAAAGTATGACATCAACTAGCCTCCTCCCAACGAGCAAATGATCCTCAAAAATGCATCAGCCCTCATTTATGTGTTGTCGGCTAGTTCGGACTTGACCAAGGCAGGAGACGCTTTTCATAACATATACAAGTACCTAAAGAGCAAGAACACCAATAACTGCAGCATGTTCATTTTTGTCAACAAGGCTGATGTCGATCTGACACATCCGGATGCTCGGTCAGATTATCAGCTCAAGCTCAAAAAGAGGATTGGGGAAGACGACGTCGATGTCAAGGAAATATAATTTTTCTTCACTTCAATCAACGATTCTTCCATCTTTGAGGCCTTCAGCAGAGTCCTACAAAGACTTATTCCCTGTGCTCCTAATGTATGTAAACTGTTAAACCACTTTGGGAACTACTGCAAGATTGAGAAGGTGTATCTGTTTGACTTAGTGACAAAGTTGTACATTGCCCACAACGACGAAAAGATCTGGGATCCTCTTAAGTACGATATATGCTCAGACATGTTGGACGTATTCATCGACATCAGCTACCTCTACGACAAGGACAGACATCAAGATGACCACCGCTCCACCACCAATGTCAAGTTAACCTACTAGGACGAGAATGAATATTTTGCTCTGAGAGTGATGGAGAAGTACCTTGCTTTGGTGTTCATCATAAAGGAAGCAAACTACGATAGGCCCTACCTCATTGAGGAAAATGTTGAAGTATTCAGGAGAGGACTGTCCGAGCTCCTCAACGTTACCACCTCTCTCCTCAAGTGATCAGGACTCCTCTTGACTTTACAACTATACAGTATTACGCCATCTTTAGTCATCTATCTACTCATCACTAACTATTGAACACTGCTCGAGCAAATGGTTATTTTCCCGGCCCTTTGATGCTTGATTTCATAATAGAGCTGTATACTAGGCGGGCTATATCAATATTATAGGTGAGTTTACATGAGGTTGGAGTTCAGCAACAAAAAGGACAGAAAACACTGTCAGGGTTTCATCAAGGCACTCAAGTAGGTTGAAAAGTACCATGCTAAAAATCCCACACGCCCACTCTATCTCACGCTCAATCATACCGAACTTCGATTGGCCCCCTTCCTCACCGACATCCAGTATCAGGATCTATAATCATCTTGTGTTGTCATATTCAACATCTAAAACATATCCTACCAGGTAGAAGAGGGATAAATCGATAAGGTCTATCTCATCGAGACATTCAAAATGATCAAAGCATTCAAGAAAAATGAATCAAAAATAGTCCAAATTGAATTGAACATCGGAAAAGGGGGCATGCTTATGACCTTCGAAACGGAAAATAAAATGTTGGTCTGCTAAGTTAAGGTGCCCTGTGAATAAGTGAAATAAAAATGGCCTTAGAAATTTTAGAAAATAGGAGGAAACTCCGAGCTGATTCCAGTGGCTAAATTGGGAGAAAAAGAGCTGAAGACTTTGACGCTGGAAAGCTGCAAGGAGGCTCTCTGGGTTGAGATAAGCTAGTTAGGCCTGATATTCAGGGTATTGTAGAAAGGAAAGTACAGAAGGGAAAGTAAATTTTTCATAGGGAATGATTCAGGATTTAACTATAATAGCCTCAAGTCCAAACTCAGAAACAAGGTTTTCTTCAGCATGAAAGGATAAGATTTTCTCAGTCAACTTCATTAAATGTCTAAAAGAAAACGAACAGGATAGCTCAGTATCAAGGTCATCAACGACTCTTATGCTCCAGCTATGATCAGACGGTCTTTCTTGCTCTTCAATATCAGTACCGAGTTTGGAGCTGTTCAGAGCATCGTCCAGTGCTATATGTGCTAGGAAATAGGTGAGCAAGCCTTGTAGAACTTGAGGGAAGAGAGGGCCTATATGAGAGAGACCTAGGTAAAGTCAACTTTGCTGAAGAAGGAGGACGTGATTGAAGAAACAAAGAGGGTGATGATGAATATATTTTCAGATCCGATGGCTGCTCGAAAAAACATTGAGGATGCATATAGAGAGAGGCACATGTTTGGAAAGATAGAAGACAACGAAAACACAGTGACCGTTACTCGCAAATTCGAAAGCAGGTATTGATTGATGCCATCGCTTTACAATTATTTAACTTTTTTTGTCATGTTCTAACTTTTTATCCTCTTAGATGCCTTTAAGAATCATTAATAAATTATCCTGTGGATATGCCATAAAAATTATTGGGAACTATAATTTTATTGATATGAGCTACTATCCCTACTACTACCCCTACTATAGGTAACCATTTCATCATCCAGCTACACCTCCGCCCTCCAAGTCTAGTCAGCACTAAGAAGATCTCGATTGGCAGCAGACCTAGCAGCATCACGAGCAGCCACATAAGCAGCTCTCAGAAGATCTAGAGTATAGGCCTAAATCGCTACTGAGAGTGCTCTCAGAAGATCCAGAATTGAAGCTGAGGTCGCCACAGAAGCAGCTATTAGGAGATCCAGAATCGAAGCTGAGGTCGCCACATAAGCAGCTCTCAGAAGATCAAGAGTTGCAGCTGAAATTGAGGCAGACAGAATCGCAACAGAGAGTGCACTGAGGAGATCAAGAATTGAGGCTGAAGTTGCAGCTGACAGAATAGCAACCGAGAACGCCTTGAGAAGATCAAGAGTGGAAGCAGAATTGATTGCAGAGAGTTCTCTTCGACGATCAAGACTGGCTGCTGAGATTGAAGCATCAAGAATCCGCAGACTTTATTACCCATACATCTGATCCCATCGCCTCTGACATTTATTTCTTCTAAAGCAATTGGATTAAAAGTGAAGTGTATATAATATTAGGGATATTATCAGTCAGAGCCCACGACGTTTTTCTTTCCGGTGAAGTAGAATGAAGGGCTCTTTTTGCATCCTCTGGCAAAAAGTATTTCTTTGCACCAACTTTTTCTGCTGAGAGATACTGACATTCGGATCCTCAAACTCATTCTCCTCCATAGCTGACTGATATTTGTTCAATAGGCTCTTGGTGGTGGTATCTTTGAATTTGTGAGGCTCCAGCTTCGGCTTCTTAAGTTATTTACTGCATATATCTCGCTGTGGATCTATTTCTTAGTTGACCTCCTAGATCGATTTGAATCTTATCTATCTAAACTTGCTTATATGTGGATGCCTCATAGACTGAGATTTATTTTTCGGTGATTTTTTTTCTGCTTCTTCAGGTCTCTTCTGGTTGATTTTTATGTAGTCAAGAATATAGTTTCTGTCCTGTTAGGGCAGGTCCTCACTGCTGGAATCGGTATCATTGATGGATTAATATTACTCTGAGAAATTTTCTTTGATGGCTTCAAGTTATTAGCGAGTACCTTATTCTTGTTCTTATTTGTTCCTTATAGCTTTTATAGCATTCAGTAGATGACCCGGACTGTCGCTGATTGATCTTTAGAGTATTAGATCACTATCTTAGCTTTTTTTGCCAGCATTTAAATATTTATATTTATCTGTTTCTCCTTTTTACCTTTTCTACATCTTTTTGTCTTTATTATTTATCGAAAAAGATGAGGTAATCAAAGTTTGTGCCCTCTCTCTGCAAAATTAGTTTTATCCATCTTTTTCTTTCGGAGGACCTGTTTGAAACTTTAAACCCTTTTCACCTGTTTCGATGGTCTTCCCTTTGTCCATGACTATGCCTAATTCACTGTATTTTATTTTAACACCATCTCTTTTCTTCTTACTTGAACAAAAAGAAACCTTCGTATTTTGCCGAAGATTTTTGGATGGAGATATACGGGCAAGGCTCTGAGTAGTGGGTATATTGATATTAGCACTTCTATTTGATGGAGAATTTTGGTCCTCTTGTACTGGTTGACTGTATATATCTAGCATCGAGTGGATAATGGATGCCCCGAAGTTTTGCCAGTCGCTAGCCTGCATTTGAACTGTCTGGTTGTTAGAAAAATAGAGGCCTAAGGAATTTTCACAGGTGAAGCTGAGAGTTTGCTCCTGCTGCTGGAAGTAGAGTCGAGCTGTATTTGCCTTCAGTTGATCGTTGCTAAACCTGCAGGATGCCAGTCGGAAGTATTTGGAGTTGTGGAACAGATGGTAAGCCAGATTCTTCACTGCATAGTTGTTTTGGTACTTCGAAAGGGGGAACTGACGTTCTCTGCAGGTCCATAAAGAAAGCTATTCTTTAAAATAGAATGCCCATGGAGGTCTAAAAATAGTTAAAGTTTTCCTTCCTTTTTGCAGAATGACACAACTTTCTTTAAAGCAGCCACCTCAGGGTACAGTTACTACCTAACAGCGTCAAACTTCCTGTTAAGGTCTTATCCTATGATCCCAGTACGATAGTTGCCAATGACTACTCCGTCAGGATTCAACATCGGCACCAATCGCAGCTCTATGTTCTAATTCAGCATCCACTCACACACACGAGTATTCTCAGCTACTTCCCTTAGTAAGCCGTCCATCACCCATGACCCAGATGTTTATCCAGGGTGAATGCGGGCATTGATAACTATGAATCGCTTAGGAGTCTACAGCAACTTACTGACTGAAGGGAAAGCTGCAACTTGAAGCAAATCAAGGCCACACATGGACTTTCCCATAGCAGACACTTAGAAAGTTAACTGTTA